>Ga0206131_10001561_pt1 | contig 29383 bp, 23 predicted proteins | sample Helgoland_Spring_FD_148636 | JGI IMG/M metagenome (GOLD analysis project Ga0206131, IMG submission 148636) | Pelagic subsurface seawater microbial communities from Kabeltonne, Helgoland, North Sea - Helgoland_Spring_Bloom_20160517_1 | ecosystem: Environmental > Aquatic > Marine > Epipelagic ...
CAATTCACAAATTGAAGAACTAACAAATACAGCACTGCAAGAAATTAATTGGAATGTTATTAATCAATTAACAGAATACAAAGAACATCAAGAATTCTTGTTAAAACTATTAACAAACAAAGATAGTTTTATCCGCAAGAAGATTATTGATCAAAACCTAGCATATCTAAACAACAGACTTACATATTATCTTGACAAACTAGGATTGCCGCATCAAGTGTTGTTCCAAAACGATTTAAACGTTGAGATTACGCAACTAGGACAAGATCTAGACTTTGATAACTTGAGCAGAGGCGAACGCAACAGACTTATCTTAGGATTGAGCTTTGCATTCCGTGATGTTTGGGAAAGCCTGTATCAAAATATCAACTTGTTGTTTATTGATGAATTAATCGATAGCGGCATGGATAGTGCTGGAGTTGAAAATTCTCTAAGTGTATTGAAAAAGATGGGCAGAGAACGTGATAAAAATATCTATTTGATTAGTCACAAAGACGAACTAGTTGGCAGAGTTAATCATGTTCTCAAAGTTATAAAAGAAAACGGTTTTACTAATTACGAAAACGATATTGAGATAGTAGAATGAAAAAAGATATACACGACGAATTAGTACAAGCATACTTAGATTATTTTACCATTAACGAAGAATGGAGCCGACGACCTTCAGTACGGCGGTACTATGCGATAAGAAAACAAATAAAGAAAATTATGAATCTAGGCAAAGAAAGACACACAGAAGTAAGGCAAGAATATTTAGATAGTAAAGAAAAATATCGAAATCCAAATAATAGTAGGCAACAGAAAAAAATTCATAAGTAAAGTATGAGTTGGACATATAAAGGTAAAGAAATATCCGAAATACCAGATGAGTACGAAGGATTTGTTTATCTTATTACCAACTCAACTAACAATCAAAAATACATAGGCAAAAAACTAGCAAAGTTTAAAACTACTAAGCCACCACTTAAAGGCAAGAAGAATAAACGTAGAGGCTACAAAGAAAGCGACTGGAAAACCTATTGGGGATCTAGTGATAGACTAAACGCAGATGTAGCAGCATTAGGCGAAGATAAGTTTACAAGAGAAATACTATACCTATGTAAAGGTAGGGGCGAAATGTCCTACATAGAGGCAAGAGAACAGTTTGATAGGCGTGTACTCGAAACAGATGAATACTACAACGGTATTATCAATGTTAGAGTAGGCGGATCAGACAAACTCAAACAGGCATTGTTAGAACATCACATCCAGGCAAAACAATCTAACACATAAGGTTGGCGGGCCAGATTAATTTACCGCTGTGGAAAAAGCTCTCGTATAGAAGCACACGTAACATGCTGAGTCGCGCCTGGTAATAAGGCGTTGGATTGGCATAGGTTGAATGTTAGCAGTCGAAAAACACAAACACAGTACATAAAAACTCTTTAGCAATAGGAACGAAGCGAGAGGTAGCTGGAAACAGCGATGTCGACGTAGGTTGGGAAAGGTCAGAGCCCATTGTACTTTGTGTATAAACAATTACCTACTTCCAATGTCTCGGCTGGTGCATGACTCACATGAAGCGCATTTTGAGATTAGATGGGACCGTAACAGGTTCCGTCTGACTGAAACGATCTACATGAAACTTAAACATTAATACATTCGTATTAATGCTTTTTATATAAAATATGTATTAAGAAAAAAGTTTGTAGTTTGAGCGTTAGCGAAAACTTATATCTACGTAGTAGATATATAAATACTATATACATAAGGTTATTAGAAAATGAAAATAAATGATATCTTAAATGAAGAATTAGTAGAGTTTATCCCTTTAACTAAGAGAGCTCGTACTATGAGTAAAGCACAGAAAGCAGGCAAAAAAGATATGATTGCAACTGCTGATAACTTAAACCGTGAATTTGCAGGATATATGGGAACACAGGGCAAAAAACTAAATCAAGTAGTTTGGCAAGATATTATAGATTTTCTTTCTTATAAAAAAGTTGACACTAGTAAACTAGATACCACGGCAAAGCCAAATCTAAAGAAGGTATTTAGAGATGTTGCTCAAAAAGCAATGGCACTTCCATTTAAAGCACCAAAAACTCAAAAAGCTGCTACACCAAAGTTTACTTCAAAAAGAAATAACGCAGCTAAAAAGCCAAAAGTTCCGGCTAATGTTGTTAATGTTGTAAGTAAAATGTCAGATAGTGAAAAAGTAGCATTAGCTCAAGCAATACTAAAAAAATACGGTTAATAAAACGGTAAATTTGTATTTTTAGTTGTTTCTAAATTTTCTGCTATTATTTTACCGATAATTTCTCTATCTTCTATACACATAGTGAATGCTTCGTCTGCAGAAACACTTCCTCGCATGTACCAACACAATTTATATAGTTCATGTTTTAGATTTTTTTGGTCTAATTCCATTTGTTTCATTAGATCTAGAATTTCTTCCATACCTGTAGATATAATACTTACACGAAAAAATTTGATTGATCAAAAGATAGCGGAATTTCCATATTTTTAGGTGCACCGTTGGCTACGTCTTCTTCATTAAACGTAACTTGTAATGGTTCCATTGCAAATGAATCTTTTTGTGATTCTAAATGATCTAAAACAGTAGAAAATACATTCTTATCAGCATTATCTATAAATTCTTTTATAAATGTTTTGTTATCTACTATGTTATCATCAACTGTGATAGATTTTATACTGTCTATCATCATGCCTACTGTTAGGTCAGTAAGCTTACGGAAACTAGTACTAAACTTTTCCATTTTTTCAACTTCTGTCATAGTTTTACTATTCACAGATGCAAATATTCTTTGCTCTTCAAATGTCTTCATACTACTATCGGTAAATTGTCTATATGTTAGTGGAGATATTTTTACTAACATATTGTCAACTTCAATCTCGTCAACATAATTTACTCTTGAAAACTTTTCTAAAGTATATCTTAAATCTACACTAAAGGATCTTTCTTCATTTAACCCTGGTATTACTTGTGTAACAGATAGTTCTGGACCAAATGTAGCTATTCTGATAGCTATTAAAATAGTATCAAGATCAATTGAAGGCATTTTCCAAGGATCAATAATATTTGGCACACAGCTTTTTACAAGATCAACAGTAGCTTGCCCGTTCATTAGTGCATCAGGGGTTTTCATAGTTAGTTCGTCTTTTGCTGTCATAGGAAATACTGGCAATTCTCCATTTTCAGGCATATCTATTGAGCCTTCTGGGTAGAATTTGCCTTTACTAGGTAATTCTAAATATAATTTAGGTTGCCGAAAGTATTTTCTTAATGGGTTAGTCCCACTGGGTTGAATTTCCTGCATCATGTTCTCCGGATAAATAATACTATAAGTATATATACGATATATTTATGTGCGCATATAATGGAAAACGTGTCTTTTGGCTGAAGAATCAAATATTTTAAATGTAGGTGGTGACGGTGTTGCAAGTGAAGCAACACTACAGAAACTTGTAGGTGCAATCGAAGCTCTTGCACGTAAACAAGGAGCCGATCCTAAATCATCAGTAGCTAAAACTATGAATCTGTATGATACAGCTATAAAAAATAGTGTTAAGACTGTTGACACAAACAGAAAGGCATTAGAAAGTCATACCGATGCAGTTGACGAGAGTGCTAGTAAACTAAGTCAACTAGGAAAAGGAGCACTAGGAGTATTTTCAGCTGGTTTAGATATGGCTGTAGATACTCTTCTAGGATTTACAAAAGAATTATTAGGATCATCTGTTCAGCTTACTGATTTTGCAAGGCATATTCCGGTAATAGGACAAGGACTTGCATTCTTCACAAGTCAAATAGATGAATCATATAATACATTTGCAAATCTGAGTAAAGTTGGTGGTAGTTTTGGCGGCGACTTAGGTGATCTTAGATTAGCAGCAAAAAATCTATATATGGATCTTGGTACGTTAGCTAATTTTGTAGGACAAAATTCACAAAGACTGGCGGCATTTGGCGGCACAGTAGATGGCGGCGTACGAAGTACACGTGAGTTACAAAGTGCGATAAGCGACGAATTAATGTTAAAGTTTGGAGCATTAGGTATAACTACTGACGAAGTTGCCGAACAGTTGGCATACTATCAATATATTGACAGAGCAGGTAGAGCAGGCGAACAAAGATCTGCACAAGAACAAGCACTAGCAGCAGCAGCGTTGACTGAAAATTTTGCAACACTTGCAAAATTAACTGGTAAAGATATTAAAACACAACAAGAACAATTAGCACTAGCACAAGCAGATATTGCATTTCAAATGGAAAGAGCTAGATTAGAACCTGAACAAAGAGCTGCATTAGATAAATTAATGTCAGAAGCAGCAGAAACTATGGGACAAGCTGGTGTAGATAGTATTAAATTAAGTTTCTTAGGTATGCCTGCAATTAGTGAAGAACAAAGAGTATTCCAGACACTACAAAAAGAATCATTTAACTTGTTACAAGCTGATTTAGATGCAATACTAAAAGGTCAACTAACAAGCGAAACTATGACTAAAACTAGAGCTGAAAGAATAGCTGCTCAATTAGAAGCACAATTAACAGCAGGTGCTGATAATTTAGCATTAATAAAAGCAGGTGCAGCTGGTATAGACGGTGTGCCTGCTACACTACTATCTAATTTAAATATGTCTGTAGATCAGTTATCAAACTATATAGAAGAAAATGCTGACGGTACATTTAGGTTTATGAAAGAAAAGTTTATTGAAGACTTTAATGCAGGAGTTATTAAAACAGCAAACGAAGAAAGAGATGCAGTAGTATTATTTAGAAAATCTTTAAGCGATACACGAAACACACTTCAAGAACAATTAATTAATCCTTTTCTTGAAACTGCAATTACTCCTGCACTTAAAAGTTTTACTGACTGGATGACTAGTTTTTCATCAGACGAAGGTGAAGGGTCAAAGTTTGAAGTTGCAATAGCATATGTTCGAGGACAAATGGAAAAGCTTAATCTTAGATTACAAAAATTCTTTACTGATTTTGAGACAGATCCTAAAAAAGCTATAAACGATCTTTGGGCAGATGTTTCTGCAACATTAAAGCCTATAATGGATAAGTTGTTTGATATGATGGCTACTCAGTTTTCGAGAGCATTTAATAAAATAGTATTTGGTATGGATACGGCAACTGCCGAAGGACAATTAAAAGATTTAACAGGTGAAGGACTTTTTAATGTATCTGATATCGGAGGCGGACTTGATGCCGGATCTCAGCTATATCAAGATTTAGTTGCTGCAACTGGGGTAAAAAAAGATTGGAACTACAGTAATCCGTACACAGGCGGCACGCAGCAAATTCCGATGGATCCTCAGGAGGTTACAAGAAGTGCAATAAATGAACTTAACAAAAGACGTACTAGTGAAGGCGGTCTTACCGAACAGGAAACAGAACTTGTAAACAAAGTGTATAACGCACTGGTAAATAACACTTATGCTAATGGCACCGGAGGGTTTAAAGATTTTGGCAGAGGTACGCTTTCAGTACTTCATGGAAATGAAGCAGTTGTTCCTAAAAATAGTCCTGAAGGAAAAGTACTTGACAATGCTATGAATAGCAGTTATAATAGTGCATCAAGTGGTTCAATGCAGGAATTAAATAATACTATGAGACACGTTTTAAGTGTTCTTGAAAAAACATACACAGTTGAAAAAGATATGTCGAGAAGTATAAGAGGTATAGGCTCTAATACTATTAGAGGCACAGTTTTAAGATAACGGAGAATTAAATGAGTTGGAAAAAATATTTTACACCGGTACCGACAGGAGATAATCCTTCTGGTACATATTCTCCTTTGAGTTCAAAGAATACAAATTCTCAAGCAGGTCCAGCTAGAACTAATTATAGTTCGTACTTACCTGATGTATATGTAGGATCTCCTAATCGTGTTGAGCGTTATGGTCAGTATAATACAATGGACTTAGATTCAGAAGTAAATGCTGCATTAGACATCCTTGCTGAATTTTGTACACAGAAACATAAGTCAAATGATACACATTTTAAAATTGACTTTAAACAACAAGCTACAAATTCAGAAACTACAATTATACAAAAATATCTACAGCAATGGTGTAGACTAAATTCTTTCGATACAAAAATGTTTAGAGTGCTGAGAAATGTATTCAAGTATGGTGATCAATTTTTTGTAAGAGATCCAGAAACTAAAAAATGGTTTCATGTAGATCCTTCAAACGTATCAAGTATTATTGTAAATGAATCTCAAGGCAAAACTCCTGAACAATATGTAATTAAAAACTTTAATATTAATTTTAAAGATAATGTAATGACATCTCCTTATCAAACAGGAAGTAATATTACTAGTAGTAATCCTCAGTATCAACCTTCGGGTGGCGCAAGAGGTATGGTAGGACAGCCGCAAACATCAACTAGTGGTAGCAGATTTCATAGAGAAGAAAACGAAATTACTGTTGATGCCGAACATGTTATTCATTTAAGTTTATCAGAAGGCTTAGACAACAACTTTCCTTTTGGTAACTCACTATTAGAAACTATATTTAAAGTATACAAACAAAAAGAATTACTTGAAGATGCTATTATTATCTATCGAGTTCAACGTGCGCCCGAGCGCAGAGTATTCTACGTTGATGTGGGCAACATGCCATCACACCTTGCTATGCAATTTGTGGAACGTGTTAAAACGGAAATACATCAAAGACGTATCCCATCGGCAACAGGTGGAGGAGCGAATGTTATAGACTCGAGCTATAATCCACTGTCAATCAACGAAGATTACTTTTTCCCACAAACTGCTGAAGGTAGAGGATCTAAAGTTGAAACACTACCAGGCGGAACAAACCTAGGAGAAATTGATGACCTTAGATATTTTACTAATAAGCTCGTACGCGGCTTACGAATCCCTAGCAGCTACTTGCCTACAGGCGCTGACGATTCAGCTGCACAATACAATGATGGACGAGTCGGTACTGCATACATACAAGAACTAAGATTTAATACTTATTGTGAACGTTTACAAAACTTAGTGATTGAAGAATTTAACACAGAGTTTAAACGCTTTTTACTTGAAAAAGGTGTAAACATTGATACGTCAATGTTTGATATTAGATTTCAACCGCCACAAAACTTTGCTGCATATCGTCAAAGTGAAATTGATAATGCTCGTGTACCAACATACACACAAATGAGTGCTATCCCTTATATCTCAAATCGTTTTGCACTAAAAAGATTCTTAGGAATGACCGATGAAGAAGTTGCAGAGAATGAACGCTTGTGGCGACAAGAAAATGAAGACATAATGCCAGCAGACGGAACTGATGCTAGCGGAGAACTTAGAAGCGAAGGAATTACAGGGGCAGGTATATCTGACGATTTAACTGGCGCAGAAGATGAACTAGAAGGAGATGTTACTCCTATCGAAGGCGGAGCAGAAGATGGCCCTTCTAGTGCAACTGATAGTCAAGGATCAGAAACAACAACAACTAGCCAAACTGTATAAATACTAACATGATACTACGTGAATTATTTTATTTTGACAAAGAAACTTTAGAGACAGTAGACGACACTACTTACGATCCTGCATCTGATGAATCTCCAGTAGATTATGACGATACAAGAAAAACAAGATTAACATTAAGTCAAATTAATAAAATAAGAAAAGCTAGTGAATTTCACAAAGAAGAACAGGAGAAGGAACTAGTATTTGTTAGACAAATGTATGGCATACAATCTAATGCTGAAGCAGGTGTTTAATAATGGTAAAACTAGATAAGTCTCAATACACAAAGTCTCAGTGGAAAGTTATCAAAGAACAAAGAAAAAAGACAAAGCAGCAAGAAAGAGAAAGTCGCGAAGCTGCAAAAAAACAAGTTCAAGTTGATACAATAAACGACAATTTAGAAAATCAAAACAAATATAAAAAAGAAGAAAGCAAAGGTAAAATTGCCCTTGTATTAGGTAACGGCACCAGTAGAGCTAACATTCCACTATCACCTTTGCAACAGATGGGAAGAGTTTACGGATGTAATGCTCTTTATAGACATTATAAACCTGATTACTTAGTTGCTGTTGATACTAAAATGATATTAGAAATTAACAAATCAGGATATCAAAAGAAAAATGAAGTTTGGACAAATCCAAACAGGTCATATGTAAAATTTAAACATTTTAATTATTTTAATCCAAGTAAGGGTTGGAGTAGTGGTCCTACTGCATTATGGTTAGCTTCGGAACACAAGTATGAAACAATTTATATTTTAGGATTTGATTATAGAGGATTAAATGATGGCAAACATTTTAATAATGTATATTCAAACACTGCAAATTATAAAAAATCTACCGATAGCGCAACCTTCTTTGGAAACTGGATGCGGCAAACATCAAGTGTTATACAAACAAACCCAAAAATAAATTATGTAAGAGTTATTGAAGATGACTCGTATATACCAAAAGATTTAGTTAAATTTAAGAATTTAAAACACATAAATGTTAAGAGTTTTATAGAAATTATTGAAGAAACTACTAACTCGTGAAGAAATGGCCTGTTTTGAGCCTATTTCTACGCACTTTTATATCTATTAAGTAAATACATTATGACAGCCCCACACTGGTTAAGTGTGATAAAATTTATAGGAGATAGATATGGCAGATCGTAATAAATTCGAAGAAATGCTCGACCTTCTTATCAACGAAGATAAAGATGGTGCAGAAGCATTATTCCACGAGATTGTGGTAGAAAAATCAAGAGATATATATGAATCATTACTTGAAGATGAAGCAGAAGTAGACGAGTCAGATGACGAAGTTGAAGAAGCAACTGATGAAGAAGTAGATGAATCAGATGAAGACCTAGATGAAGCAACTGATGAAGAAGTAGATGAGTCAGATGAAGAAGTTGAAGAAGGTTTTGACCTAGACGAGTTTGAAGTAGAAGCTGACCCAATGGGCGGCGACGCAGCAGACAAAATGATAGGTGACATCGAAGGCGGCGACATGGGCGACATGGGCGACGATGAAGAAGGTGAAGAAGGCGATGTTGAAGATCGTGTAGAAGACCTAGAAGACGCACTAGACGACCTAAAAGCAGAATTTGAAAAAATGATGGCTGGCGACGACGAAGGCGACGACATGGATGACATGGACGACGACGAAGGCGAAGAAGAGCCAGAAGAAGCATTTGCATTTGAAGCAACAGACGAAGAAGTTGAAGAAGCAACAGACGAAGAAGTTGAAGAAGGCGCACATAAAAGAGAAGTAACAGCTGACATGGAAAAAATGTCAAAAGCAGAATTTGCTAAAAAGCATGGCAAAGAAATGGCTGACGACATGTATGAAGCTGAAAAAAGCGCAGGCGAACAAATGCGTGAATACGTAGAAAAAGTATCAGCTACAATGGGTGACAACGGTGCAAACACTAAGTCAGCAGTAGCAGGTAAAAACGATATGGGCGGCACAGCAGGAAATCTTGTACAAGGTGAAACAGCTGACGAAAGCGGTACATCCGGTGGATTAGCTAACCCAGCTGAAAAAGAAGATAACGCAGGGAATGTAAACGTTCCAGGCGGTAAGGCTTCAAAATCAATGAAGCCGCAACCAGGCCACGGCGCTGAGAAAAAGGGCAAGCCTGAGACTGCTGACAACAAAAAATCTGTTGTAGGCAAATAACCGTAAGGAAATCTAGATGAGAAACTTACAAGAGCATTTGACATTCGACCAAGCTAACGTAGTGCTTGAGAATGCCAACGAAGGAAAAGACCTTTATTTAAAAGGTATTATGATCCAAGGTGGTGTTCGCAACGCTAATCAGCGAGTGTATCCTGTAAATGAAATAGGCAGGGCTGTCAAAACTCTCAACGATCAGATAACTGGAGGATATAGTGTTCTCGGTGAGGTTGATCATCCAGAAGGACTTAATATTAACATTGACCGTGTAAGCCATATGATAACAGAATGTTGGATGGATGGTGACAACGGTTACGGCAAACTAAAGCTACTACCAACCCCTATGGGACAACTAGTTAAAACAATGCTAGAAAGCGGCGTTAAACTAGGTGTCTCGTCGAGAGGTAGTGGAAACGTATCAGAGGACGGCAGTAATACTGTTTCTGATTTTGAAATAATCACTGTGGACGTTGTGGCTCAGCCTAGCGCCCCTGGTGCATATCCAACACCAATTTATGAAACACTTATGAATGCACGTGGGGGAATGAAGGCATATGAACTAGCACAGGCAACAAAACATGACACTAAGGCACAAAAGTATCTTAAGGAATCGTTGATTAATATAATCAACAAACTCCAGTGAACAGGAGAAAGTAATGATAGATGCACTGAAAACACTCTTTGAAAACGATGTTGTATCGGACGAGATCAGAGCACAGATTGAAGAAGCTTGGGAAGGCAAGATTCACGAAAACAAAATGCAGGCAACTGCTGAGTTACGTGAAGAATTTGCTAGTAAATACGAGCATGATAAAGCAACAATGGTTGAAGCCATTGATGCCATGCTTTCTGAGCGCCTAACAGAAGAAATTGCAGAATTCACACAAGACCGTGCGCAGCTAGCTGAAGCAAAAGCTAAGTTTGCAGTTGCACAGCGTGAAAATGCAAATCTACTAAAAGGTTTTGTAGCTGAACAGTTACAAAAAGAAATTCAAGAACTACGAGCAGACAAGAAAGCAATGGCAGAATCATATGCCAAGCTAGAAGAGTTTGTTGTAGAAGCTCTATCTACAGAGATAGCAGAGTTCCATGAAGATAAAAAAGACTTAGCTGAAACAAAAGTACGTTTAGTACGTGAAGCTAAGACACACTTTGCTAAAGTCAAAAAAGACTTTATCGAAAGAAGTGCTACAGCAGTATCAGAAACAGTTGCAAAAGGTCTCAAAAAAGAGATTTCAGCACTGAAAGAAGATATCGATGCAGCACGTAGCAACGACTTTGGTCGTAAGATTTTTGAAGCATTTGCAAATGAATATATGGTTTCTCACTTAAATGAAAAATCAGAAACAACTAAACTTCTAAAAGTTATTGATGTTAAAGATCAACAACTGTCAGAAGCTAAGGCATTTGCTACGAAAGCAAAAACTCTCGCAGAATCAGTTAACAAAGAGAAATCACGCTTAATTGAATCAGCAAAACGTGAGAAGACAATTAATGACTTGATTGCTCCTTTATCAAAGGATCAAAAGGAAATTATGACAGACTTACTGGAATCAGTACAAACCGAAAGACTTCAAAAGTCTTTTGACAAGTACTTACCATCAGTTATTGACGGAAATACTCCAGCAAAGCGTAAGGCAGTAATTACAGAAGGCACAGAAGTAACAGGCAACCGCGAAATGGTTTCGCAAACAAACAGTAGTACAGAAGATGATAGTAATGTATTAGACATTCGTCGTCTTGCTGGATTGAATTAAGGAGATTGAAATGTCAGAACTACTAGAAAGTCGCTGGCAGGATACGAAGACAGCACTTCTTGAAGGCCTTCAAGGCAACAAGAAATCTGTAATGGCCGCAACTTTGGAAAATACACGCAAGTATTTGTCAGAGACAGCCACTGCAGGCGCTACTTCTGCCGGTAACGTAGCAACTCTAAATCGTGTGATCCTACCAGTGATCAGACGTGTAATGCCAACAGTCATTGCTAATGAAATCGTAGGTGTTCAACCTATGACTGGTCCAGTTGGTCAAATCCACACTCTACGTGTTCGTTATAGCGACACTGTGAATGCGGGCGCCAACGGTGCAACAGCAGGTGAAGAGGCTCTAAGCCCATTCAAAATTGCAACATCATATTCAGGTGATGAAGCAAACCCTGGTGCAGCTAACTCTACAGCAGCTCTTGAAGGTGCAGCTGGTAATCAACTAAGTATTCAGATCTTGAAGCAAACTGTTGAAGCGAAAACTCGTAAGTTGAGTGCTCGTTGGACGTTTGAATCAGCTCAAGATGCTCAGTCCCAACATGGTATTGATGTTGAAGCAGAAATTATGGCTGCTCTAGCACAAGAGATTACTGCTGAAATCGATCAAGAAGTATTAGCTTCTTTACGCACACTAAGTGGTGCAGCAGTTGAAACATACGACCAAGCGGGCGTGTCTGGTACAGCAACATTTGTTGGTGACGAGCATGCAGCACTTGCAGTACAAATCAACCGTGCATCAAACCTAATCGCTCAGCGTACACGCAGAGGCGCAGGTAACTTTGCAGTCGTTAGCCCATTTGCGCTAACAATTCTACAAAGTGCTACTACAAGCGCATTTGCACGTACAACAGAGGGTACATTTGAAGCACCAACTAACACTAAAATGGTTGGTACATTAAATAACGCAATGCGTGTCTATGTAGACACATATGCAGGCGACGGTACAGCAGTACTAGTTGGCTACAAAGGTTCAAGCGAATCAGATGCAGCGGCATTCTATTGCCCATACATCCCGCTAATGAGCTCAGGCGTTGTACTAGATCCAGGTACATTTGAGCCAACAGTATCATTCATGACACGTTATGGATATGTTGAGCTTAATAACACAGCGTCATCGCTTGGTAACGCAGCTGATTACTTAGCTAACGTTGCAATTACTAATGGTAATGTAAGCTTTAGCTAATATTATTTTTATAATAAAGAAAAAAGGCCCTACGGGGCCTTTTTTTACGACTTTTTACTTTTTTCTATAAAAAGTGGTTGACATTGTTTGTAATGATGTTATATTAAATACATAAGCTAGACGACGGTTTAGATTAGATAGTGCAAGGAACGGTGTTGCGTAGTGACACAACTTGGCTAGTAGCTGTAGTGGCAACATATGAGTGTAGAGATACAAAGATATGTTTTTGGAAGTAACTATCCGATACTAGGCTCCTCCGAATTATGCGAGAGCTACTAGGAGGTTGTTGGTATTCTCAGAGTCCAACCTATCACTTTATTATTAAAAGCTCGATACTTAATTGTGTCGGGCTTTTTTTGTTTATGATAAATACATATGTCAGATAGTGTGCCGCAAGGCGGACTTATGCTGTACCCGCAGCGTAGCTCATAGAACGGGCATAGGACTACTTTTTATAGGAGAAAACAAATGGGAAGACCACTAAACAAGAGATTATTCGGAGCACCTACAGCAGGCGGCAACGAAATCAAAGTAAATTTTCATAACGACACAGCAGTCAAAGAAGGTTATATTGTAAAACAAAAAGGTTCAAAGAAATTTGTATGTGAAGAAATTGAAACACCAGGCGAATTTACTTGTACACTAACAACTGGTAAATTGCCAGCAGCACTAGCAGCAGGTGAAATGGCTATTTCATTTAAAATGGATGACGGCGAAACATATACAGTAAGTAAAATTTCTGGACGTAAAGCAACATTATCAGCACCGAGCGCAACAGGCGCAAACGCCTATGATGGCGTAAGTGTTCCATGGAACTTTGCAGCATCACTAGTAGATGGTGCAGCACAAGTTGAAGAAGCTGGTGACGACAACACATTAATAGGTGTTGATGACGACGATTTTACTGAAGACGCATAAGGACTAACTTAATGGAACGACCGATAAATGTTTTTTGGGATTTCTTAGTAAATCTAAAAAACTTAGTAGTTTCAGTAAAGATTGGAAGTGCTAAGGCAACGCCTCACGGTGCAGTCTTAGCACAACTTTCTGAAAATACATTCGAGGTTGAAGACAATGATGGAAATATCGGTATATGTATGTTAGTCGAAAAAACAACTGACGAATTAAACGAAAATGAAATGTCAATAAGGGCACTTTGTTTAAAAATATGTAGCTTTGTTTTTATAAAAAAAATTATGAATGATACAATGATTGATTTTAAGAATATCAATTATAAGTGGGATCTAGAACACGATTCAACTGAAAATATTATTTTACTTAGGACAATATAATGTCAAAATTTCTAAAAATACCATACGGTGACTATACTATAGAAACACAAGAAGGTGGTGTTATTGTATTAAACACTGGTAACGAAAATGGTGTTGTAAGAGTAACAGGCGACCTTATCGTACAAGGTAATGCAACTACTGTACAGTCTGAAAATATGACCGTAAAAGACAATATAATTATTGTAAACAGCGGAGAGACTGGTGCAGGTATTACACTTGATTCCGCAGGTATTAGAATAGATAGAGGAACAAATGCAGATACATTTCTTGTATTTGATGAAAATATTGCAAACGTAGTTCCAGGAGGAACTGATGGCGCATTTAGGCTTTACATTGCCGACGGAGGTAGTGGAACACTTAAAGGATTACAAACAAATCATATCAATACAGGCGGCAGTGATTTATATTTAATAAGCAACGGTACTGGTGTAATCACTGTTACAGGTACTACCGATTATGAAAATAATGTTTTTACATATACTGATATTGCAACAGGGACAATTGATTTAACAGGCGGTTCTAATTCAGACGGTGTTATTGATCCGGATAACATACCGAATACTAAATCAATTGTTGATTATGTTAATTCTTATTTTGCAGGAGTGTTCCAAGATAGAATTGAAGAAGGTACAATAACAAAAACATTTGTTGAAACTATTGATAGAGAAGATACTGGAAATCCAAGTCTTGTGCAAATAGGTATTGACGATGTTGTTGTAAGTGAATTTTATGAAAATAGAGTTGAAATTCAAGGAATACGAATCTTAGATACTAAAATAGAATCAACTGTTAGTAATAGCGATCTTACTCTTTCAGCACCCGGAACAGGCACAGTAAGAATTAACGATGTGTTACAAATAAATGCAACACCGGGCGACGACGATGGATTATTAGAACCGAGTGCTCCGGATGATAGTTCTGCAGGATTAAAGTTATATACAAACGTTCCACAATTTGGCGACACTGGATTATATTTTGTAAATAGTTTTGATAGACGTGACGAAATAGTAAGTAATAATAAATCAATGATTTACAGTATGATATTTTAGGAATTTTTATGGCTATAGAACACAAATTTATAGGAATAACAGAAACAGCGTTGCTTACAGTGCCAGCTGCAAAGCAATATGCAATTACAACAATAATTGTATGTAATACACATGTTCCTAATCCGTCAGACGATCAAGAAGGGTTGGCAACTTTTGATTTGCACTTAATACCTAATGGTCAGTCTAGAGGTGATATTAACAGAATTATAAATCAAATGAGTTTACGTGCAGGCGAAACATTTACGTTTGATAGTGAAAAAATAATTATTGAAAGTAGTGATTCTATTGTAGGAATAGGAACACCGGATGATATTACTAATCCTGGCAACACAACTTTAGCAGTTGTAATAAGTTATTTGGAGATATAAATGCCTATACGCAATTTATTAATAACAACAACAGATCAAGATTTAGTACAAGTTCCAGATCCTTATAAAGCAATAGGAACATGGGATCCGTTAGACCCATTAGATCCTCCGGCAAGAAGATATGCAGTAACTAATATTTTAGTATGTAATAATGAAGTACCAAATATTATACACGAAGAAGCCGGAACAACAAACTTTGATATGCACATAGTAAAACGTAACGAAGCTAAAGGTGATATTAATAAGGTTGTAAATTCACTACAAATGCCTTCGGGAGAAACATTTACATTCGATAGCGAAAAAATTGTTTTAGAATCAGGTGATAGAATTGTAATTGTTGGAGATAGTCCGACAAATTTAAGTGCTACAGTAAGTTGGTTGGAAGTATAATGAGATTAATTAAAAGACAAACAACAAATTTAAGAAGTATAACTGGTCCAGGTGTAAGATACGATGAAAACGATCAAGTTATTATGGATAGTAAAAAGGGGTTGTTAGTTCCAAAAGGTCAAGAATCTCAAAGACCTTTCTACCCAGAAAATGGTTATGTAAGATATAACACAGATGACGAGCAATTAGAAGCTTATCAAAATGGTGCTTGGAGAGAAATACGGTTTAAAGAACCAAATCAAGATCCAGGTATTATAGTACAAAGTTTAGGCGTAGGCGATGCAAGTGAAGTTGACTTTGGTCCTCTTGATAGTCAAGATAGTGATTATCCTATTCCTGCTGCTGCACAAAATGTATTAGTATTTGTTGAAAATGTTTATCAGTTACCAACGACAAACTATACATTAAAACAAAATCCTAGTGGTAAAGCAGAAGGATGGTATATAAGATTTGGATCTGCACCACCCTTAGGTAAACCTGTAACTGTATTACATAACTTTGACAAATAAATACATATGTCAAAGGAGTAGAAAATGCCTGAACCACAAACTGGAAGAATAGGCGGCGGTGTATTACAAGACAATCTTGAGTTATATCAAGGCGGTGCCGGCAAGCCAAATTTAAATTTTAAAAACACTGCATCTAATACTGCGTTGTTACACCTTGATCCAGTTACTGGGCGAATAGGTATAGACTTAGAAAATCCTAGCAAAGATTTAACTGTAAAGACAAAATTTAGATCAGAAAATTTAAATTCTGATCGTACAGAAGTGTTTCCATTATTTACTATAGAAAATAATACTGTAGGCGTTGACACTGACATACTATATCTTACAGCTACACCGACAGAAGCATATACTATAAATTGGGAAGCAGTAGCTCTAGAGACATTACGTACTGCTGCACGTATTGTAGTTCCGTTAACTGACTTCCTTTTAAGCGCAGCGCCCGACGGATACCTCTATGGTGATATAGATTTAAAGTTACCTGGCGCAACTCCTGGCGTCATACCATTTGGAAGTTACCCGCCTGTCAATTCAACTGATTCAGGTCTGTTATTTGATTATGGGCAAGATGGAACTACAGGCAATGCAACCTATGACGAAAGATTAGAAACTGTTTTTGTTCCTGCACTAACAGAATTATTTGAAACAGATCCTGCAACATATGGATATGTGTTTACAAAATACGATACAGATCCTAATATACAATTGAGTGCATTAGCAACTTCTGACATACTTATAGATGATGAAAAAATTACAACTTACAATAGTAACGCAAACTTAGATCTAATACCAAGCGGAACAGGTACAGTTGAATTTTTAAATAATGTTGACATATATGGTAGTATGAACGCTACAGGCAACATTTCAATGGGCGGCGATTTAATATTTGGGACTGGACCTGAGACTCCTGACGAAATTAGTTTTGATACACAAGTACAAAGTAATATTGTTCCGGATGTAGATAATACCTATAACTTAGGTAGTAGTGATAGAAGATTAGGCGAAGTACATACAAACTTACTAAACGGTGCAGCAGTAAACGCAGGCGAAGTTATTTCAGGGTTTGTTAACATTAATACTAGAGTTGGAAATATGTTTTATGTTTCGCAAAACGGTAACGATACAAATGTAGGCGATCATGTACAAGGACCATTTAGAACAGTAAGACGTGCATTAGAAGCAGCTGATGCAAGCGGTGAAGGAACTGTAACAGTACATATATTTGCAGGCGAATATGAAGAAGAATTACCTTTGATAGTTCCTGATAACGTTACAGTTAAAGGTGAAGAAATTAGAAACACAATTATAAAGCCTGCCGCCGGATATGAAAATCAAGATGTATTTAAATTAAATGACAACTCTACTGTAGAAGACCTAACAGTAAAAGATTTTTATACGGGCGCAGCATTTAGTTTTGCAAATAATGCTATAATTAGTACTCGTTCTCCTTATGTAAGAAATGTTACAGTTATTACAAAAGGTACAGAAACAGCACCTCCTATAAATTTTTATGCTGTTGGTAATTACATACAAAACCTGAGCGCCGCTGTAAGCTCTGCTGTTAATGGGCCATTAGAACCCTTTTTAACAACACAGAGTCCATCAGGATACTTATATGGCGATCTTAATCTCACTAGGAGTAATCCATATCTGCCGTATTATGATGGGTTTGGTTCTGAAATTTCTTCAGCTGACGCCCGTGTAGCATATACAATCGCTAGTTATATCACACCTGGGTCTAGTGGTTATGAACCTCTATATTACGGTCCTGGTATGTGGGTATATGATGAATTTAGACCTGCACTAGAAGCCTTATATCTTAGTGACAAAGCTACTTACGGTGAATTTTTCCTAGAAGACGAACATCCAGATCCAAGATTTTTCGAAAGCGGAGATGCTGGTAAAGGTGCTGTAATCGACGGATCAGTCTTAAATGCATCAAGTCCATCTGCTAGTATGTTGTTCCATAGTGCAACTTTTATCACACCGGGTGTTGATGCTTTAACAATGACAAATGGTGTAAGAGTAGAATGGTTAAACTCGTTTACATATTTTGCTGATAGAGGACTTTATGCAAGTAACGGTGTTACAGGACGCATTAGCCCAGACGGATCAACAGTAAACTACGGTGCAGAATTACGTTCAATAGGTTCGGCAAACGTCTATGGTAACTATGGTGCGGTAGCAGACGGCTCTGACTGTATAATGTACTTAATACAGCATAATTTTGCTTATATAGGAACTCAATACAAAGTAGACAACGATCCGAACGATGTTATTGAAGAACAACAATGGGATGATCTTAATGGCGGAAAAATATATGTAACTAACACTGACGAAAAGGGTAAATTTAAAGTCGGTAATGAATTTTTTGTAGATCTAGAATCTGGATTATTAAGTATTGATGCAGAGGATGTTACATTAGACGGACTATCTCAAATTATAATCTCAAACGGTACAGATCAAACAACACTTAATACATCTTTTGTAGAAACTGGAAATATTAGATTTGAAGGAGAAACAATGTATTCTCTAATAAGTGATCTAAATATTGATAGTGTAACAAGTACTACAAATTTTAATTCAAATGTATTATTTGATAAAAATACAGATATTGTAGGAGACCTTTCAATTTCAGGAGAATTGATCAGACTAGGTAATGATCCTAATGATACTGTAGATCTTAATGTAAACATAGAACAAGATTTTTATCCCGATCAAGATAGAACATATAGTTTAGGTAGTAATTCAAAAGTTTGGAATGATGTATATGCTGATAATATAGTAATTGACGACATACAAATATTTGATACTACAATTACAACTACTGTTTCTGATGCTAATCTAAATTTACAATCAAATGGCGCAGGCTATGTTGAAATTGAAGGGATTAGATTTAGAGAAAACACAATTACAACAACTGATGCAACAAATATCGAATTTACTACAAGTAATAATTTAATTGTTGAAGGCGAAGGATTAAGACTACCAGTAGGCACAAACGATGAAATAATTGAAGATGTAGGAATTTTAAGATTTAGTTCTGAAGATAATGTTTTTGAAGGATTTGGCGACGGAAGAATTTCATTTGATGGCATTTATTCAGATGACAGACGAACTAGTATAATTGCTAATGATACAAACAACTACATTGATCTTAACATAAATGCTATAAAAGTTGGAGAAATAAACAACGAAGGTATAACACTACACGGATTACAAAGCGATAGTGTTTTAATTAATAATAATGAAATTACAAGTTCTGAATCAAATGCTGATCTTTGGATTAGAAGAAAAGGTACAGGAACAGTAACACTTAATAATCAAGAATATTTTAGAAATACAACTTGGACAAATCCTTCAGCAGGCGCCTTTGAAATTATAAGTGGTGAAAATGGTTATGTAAAAGCAGGAGGTACTTTAGCTGCAATTATAGGACTAGCCGGTACAGTAATAACAGACAATGTTAATACTTTATCTACTGGGACTGATATTAGTGCAAGTTCATTATGGGAATCTGACAACGGAGTAAGAATTGCACAAGCAACAACTACTGCTACCGGCAACGGTACTACAACAGTAACTAATACTCAGATAGTAGGATCTACTAATACAGGATCACAAAACTATTTTATTGATTTTGGTATAGATGATATTTCAGACGTAATCGATATAGAATTATCGCAAATAAGATTTAGAGGAAACTTTCAAGATACAAATGAATATGTTGATATAACATTACCTAGCGATGACACGGCAACAACCTATCTAACAAGAATAGGCGTATTTGAAGATAACGGCAATACTACAGACTGGACTGTATCCGGAGTATTTGGAGATATACCGCAAGATACTAGGACATACTCGAACACAGGAACAGAAGCAAGTATTTTTCCAACACAAGTAATAGTAGGCGGATCTGGAAATTATGGAATAAATGTTGAAGTAACTGTTCCTAGTTCACTAAACACTCTTGTTTCTGGTATGACAAATAATTGGGAACTAGAAATACAATATAAAATTACTACAAACACAAATCAATTTGTAGAATATGAACCTAGCGGCAATAACTATTATTATATGTTTGACGAAGATACATCTATTTTACCTAACACTACTAGATATGCAGTTACTGATAGTCTAGATTTAAGTAATTTCACCTCTGCAAGATTTAAAGGTAAATTAATATTAGGCGACGGATCGAATGGTAGTAGACTATATGAAGGCAACGATATAAATTTTGAGTTCTCGTATGACGGATCTGATGATTCTGGAATGGTTACAATAACTCCAATAATGGAAATTGAAAATAGATCAGAATTTGTTATATGGAAAGATTTTGAAATTACATTTAACATCGAAGATTCGACTGTTGATTTTTCAAATATAAAATTTAGAATTTCTCAAAATGGTACAAATGAAAAAGGATTAAATGCGTTTGCAGTTACTGATTTAGTACTTGCTGTATCAGAAGACAGCGGACCTGGACCAGAGGTAGGTGCATTTCGATACAATCCTTCTATTAAAGGCGTAGAAGTTTGGAATAATGTAGCATGGATCCCTGGAACAGGCATTGAAGAAGATCCTGTTACAGAAGATTATATGCGTGAAGAAGTATCTCTTTGGAGCATTCTACTAGGTTAATTGTAAAAAACGATAAATAATATTAATGCACTATAGACCAAGTATTGCAGGTACAAACTGTGGTCAACCCGCAATGTAAGGTGGTTGGAGGGACAGGATCCCCGTATTGAGGAAAAGAGATGGCTGTAGGTCGCATAAGTGGTCCGCTCTTAAAGCAAAACTTACTTCGTGAGGGAGTAAATTTAGCTTTTGAGACGGATCTTCTATATTTAGATGTTAATAACCAGCGCATCGGTATTAACAACGCTACACCTCAGTACGATTTAGATGTAAACGGTGTTTCAAGAACACCTACACTAGAAGTAACTACTTTAGCAGAAATAGGCGATGTTAGAATACAAGGTAACACTATATCAAGTGCTACAAGTACACTTGCCTTAGGCACATTAGATAACGTAGTTTATCAAAATAGATTAACAATTGATAGTATTGATATCGAAGGTAATCGAATTAGAACAAATACTTCTAATGCTAATTTAGAACTTGCTCCACAGGGTACAGGTCGAGTTGAAATACACAGCGATATGAATGTACAAGGTGACATTTATGCTACAGGTAATATTACAGCAGACGGTGTTATTACAATAGGCGATGCTGATACAGATTATATCGAATTTAATTCAGAGCTTAGTAGTAATATTATTCCTTCACAAACTGACACATATACATTAGGTAGTGACCCTGATTCTGGCGGCAAAAGATGGAACGATATTTGGGTACAAAATTTCTATGCAGAAGAAGTAAACAGTGCTTCTATTGAAGCAGACGGAATTGATCTTATCCTACGCCAAGGAAATATTTATTATGTTTCTGAAAATGGAGACGACATTCACTCAGGAACACATCCGCAAGATCCATATGCTAGTTTAACGCAAGCTCTTAGTGTAGCATCATCTGGCGATACAATTCATATTACGCCAGGAACATATACTGAAATATTTCCGTTAACTGTTCCTGCAGGTGTAACTGTAAAAGGTCACAGTATGCGTTCTGTAAAAATTATACCTACAGTTGCTACACAAAATAACGATGCATTTTTATTAACCGGTGAAGTTACAATTGAAGACTTAACTATAAGTAATTTTTATAGTCCAGGGTATGCATTTAAATTTGCATCTGCTGCAACTGTTACAACTAGGTCACCTTACATAAGAAATGTTACAGTTATTACAACTGGTAGTGTAACAACAGTAGAAGATCCAAGAGGATTTAATCAGGGTGATGCAGGCAAAGGCGCTTTACTAGATGGTAGTGTAATGGATACTAGTTCAAAAGAAGCTGGTTGTCTTTTTCATAGTGTAACTTTTATTACACCCGGAGTTGATGCAATAACACTAACAAATGGCGTAAGAGTAGAATGGTTAAATTGTTTTACATATTTTGCAGATAAAGGCATATATGCAATAGACGGTACGCTAGGTAAGAAAAGTGCTGGCGAAACAGCACTTAGAGTATCAGACCTTACTGGTTCGTATTTACCATCAGAAACTATTACATATTATGATACAGACGGTGTAACTGTACTAGCAACCGGAACAATTTCAAGTGTAGATTCAGATGGTAAAATTTATATATCTGGAAAGTCTGAAGGATTTGAAACACCTACTTCTAGAATAGGTAAAACTGTTGCAGGTAACGGCGCAGCAAGTATAGATCAAGATATTAAAAAATTCGGTAGTGCAAGTTTAGACTTAGGCGGATCAGGTGATTACTTAACTATTGTAGCACAAAATGATTTTGGATTTGGAACAGACGATTTTACAATAGAAACATGGTATTACTCAAATGGTGCATTGCCAGCAACTAATGAAACATTGTTTGACTTTAGAGCAGGCATCGATGCAGATATTGCTCCTTATGTATATACAACGAATACAGGTGATATAGTTTACTATACAGATAGTGCAGCTAAAATTTCAGGAGCAAGTGCTCTAACAGCAAGTACATGGCATCATATTGCAATTACTAGGTCAGGTACAGATACAAAACTTTTTGTAGACGGTACACAAGTAGGGTCAACATACACTGATAATAATAATTACGGTGTTGCAAAACCTTTAACTATAGGTGCAAAACATGATGGTACAGAATCAGCAAATGCTCACTTTGACGATTTTAGAATTCAAAAAGGTGTAGCACAATATACAAGTAACTTTACAGCACCAATTGTTAATCTTTATTCAACAGAAGATACTGTATTATTAATGAGATTTAACGGTGACGATAGTTCAGCTGTGTTCACAGATGAAACTATTCAACAACAAGATATTAGATTTAGTGGCGGCGCAGTAGCAACACAATTTACTTTAGCTGATTATAGCGATTTCGGCGCAGAAGTGCGTATGATAGGAAGTGCTTGTGTGTATGGTAATTACGGATTATACGGTAATGGTCCAGGAGTAATTGTTTATGCTATCGGACAAAATTTAGCATACATCGGTAACGGTAAAGAAGTTACAAATGATCCTACTACAGTAATTCAAGCAAATGAAGTAGTTGCACTTAATAATGCAAAAATGAGATACAATTCTGTAGACCATAGAGGTGACTTTAGAGTTGGTGATTTATTTTATGTAAATCAAGACACAGGACAAGTTACTTTTAGCGCAGCAAACTTTAATGTTGATACTGATACAGGGCTTACATTTACAGATGGTGTAAATACTACATCAATATTAGCTGATAAAATTGATACTGGAAATTTAAGAATTAGTGGAAATACTCTTGAAAGCTTATCAGGAGATGTTAATTTTACAGCAGCATCAGATCAAATTAATCTTAATAATAATGTTAATATTAGCGGCAACTTAGATGTTACTGGAAACGTTACAATTGGCGGCAATATTGTAATCGGCGACGAAGTTACAGATAATATAGAAATAGTTGCAGGAATTGCTTCAGATATAAAACCATCAGTTACTAGTACATTTAATTTAGGTCTTGCTAATAAAATATGGAAGAATCTATACGTTGAAAGCGCATATGTAGATGATATTTTAATTACAGATAACTATATTAGAACAACTACATCAGATGCAAATTTAGAGCTTAGGGCTAACGGCGCAGGGTTTATAACTATCGATAATTTTAATATTGATTCTTATACTATTAGTTCCACAGCTAGTGATATAATTATACAACCTGGTAGTGAGTATACTAAAATAAATTCAACAGGTTCGTTAAAATTACCAACAGGTGATACAGCAAGCAGACCTACAGCCGAAGCAGGTATTATTAGATATAATTCTGAATTAACAAGATTTGAAGGTTATGACGGTAGTGACTGGATTAAACTAAATGGCTTACAAGATGTTGACGGTGACACAAGAATTACTGCTGAAGCAACACAAGGTGCAAATGATAATATTATCAGATTTATAGTAGAAGATACTGTTATAGGAACGCTTGATAGTGTAAAATTAGATGTTAACAGAGTAACTGTTGATGATATAGAAATCGATACTAATGTTATTACAACAATTAATACAGATGTTGATTTACAGTTTTCTGCACAAGGAACAGGTAGCGTATTATTAGAAGATTTTGCATTTTCTAGTAATACAATTACAAACGTTGTAGAAGATGGTGTTACAACTTTTGTAAATACTAATAACGGTTATGTTAAAATAGCAGGATCAAACGGATTTGTACTTCCGGTAGGTACAAGTTTAGATAGACCAGATCCTGCATACACAGAAGTAGGTATGCTTCGATTTAACACAGCTGACGGAAGAGTTGAAGCTTATGACGGATCGGTTTGGGGATCTGTTGCAGGACAAACTGGTTCGATATCGAGAATTGATGCAGAAGATATTGCTATTACAATGGCAGTAATATTCGGATAAGGATGAAATAAATGGCAACGTTTTTTAGAAATAAAGTAGTCAAAAATGTAGGATCAAAGCCAGTAGAAATTGTGGCAACAGAACCTACAAGTAGATTTACAATCATTGGGTTAAGTTGTACAAACTTAACAACTGACTTTGTATATATTAGCGTATATGTTGAAGATGATACAAGTAATACAGGATTTTATTTAAAAGATACGCTGCTGCCAGCTAACACAAGTTTAAGAGCAGTACAACAGGGCGAAAAATTAATTATGGCTCCTGAAAATAAATTGCTTGTTAGTGCAAATTTAAATGACGCAGTAGACGTAATTGTAAGTTACGTTGAAATAACGTAAGGAAATTATAATGACACATTATGTAGGTAATACACCACAAGACGTTTTAGCAGGTATTATTAAAAGATATCTCTATGGTTTAAGAAGGAATATCGATGGTGAACTATACTTAATCAGATCGGATCAATTATCAGTTGCTGAAGGCAATAGTGTTGTTATTAACGATATCGGCGAAGAAGTTGAAAACTTTCCAGATTTTGAAGAAGGAATTGATTTTTTAGACGGGATTGACGAAGAACATAACGTTGTTTATGATAATCTTCGATATCCACAACTTAAATGGGAAGGTAGAAGTTTAACCTATTTTATTGACCCAGATACAGGCGAGTTTGTATTAAGAGTGTCGGAAGGATATGATTTTCCAGAAGGAATATCTAGTCCGGGATATGGAGAAGGTTTAGACGGCGTAGTAGTAGGACAATTGTCCGGCGGTGCAGAGTACTAAGGAAAAGATAAATGGCAGAGTTTAAGTTAGAACGATTTAAGTATGTATGGCGAGGTGACTGGGTCACTGGTACAGTATATAGTAGAGACGATATTGTACGATTAAAAGGTAGATCTTATGTTTGTCTTGTAGGACATACAGCATCTACAGATTTTAGAGAAGATTTAGATTATATTGTACCAGAATCAAGTCCACCCCTAGCAGATCCACGATGGAGAGTTATGACAAGCGGACGCTCATTTGTTGGGCCTTGGTCGTCAGCAACATCGTACGACTTAGGTGATATTATATTTTATCAAGGTACACTTTGGGAGTGTACAAAAAATCATACTTCTACGGCATTCAGTTCTCAATCAGAAAACTGGACGTCTGTAGGATCTCATCAAGCATATGTCGGCACATGGGATAGTTCTGCAGATTATGTTCCAGGCGCACTAGTAAGATATAATAGTATTACATATAAATGTGTAACTGCACACGCTGCTGGAACTTTGTTAGAAGATAATGCTGCTGACTGGGAAGTATTTTTAGATAATACAACTTATGTAGGCGAATTTGTTGGCAGCGCAAGTTATAGAAAAAATGACCTTGTAAAAAGCGGTGGCACTTTATTCCGTTGTATTGAATCTCATACAGCAGGGTTAAATGATATAGATATTACAAAATTTGTAGTAGAGTTACCAGGTTTTGACTTTGATGGAGAATGGGATTCTGTTACATATTATCAAGTAGGTGATGTTGTAATTTATAGCGGTAATGCATACTATGCTATACAAAATAATACAAATCAAAAACCATTTAAAGATAAAGGATCGTCGGTTTGGGTATTACTTTCATATTCATATAACTTTAAAGGCGATTATAGTATTAATGCTAACTATAAACCAGGTGATGTTATTCAACGTGGCGGAGACGTGTACATTGCAGTTTCTGAAGTTGAAGAACTTGATGGGTCAACTAACGATTTCTTAGATCCGAGTATATGGGAAAAATTAATTCCTAGCGTAAAATGGAATAATGTTTGGGACGTTGCAAATCAATATTATCCAAACGATCTTGTAATTTATAAAGGTAGTACATGGAACTGTGTAGAACAGCATATAAGTGCAAATAATAATTTTCCAGGTGACAACGGTAGCGGATTTGAATACTGGGAATTATTTATTCAAGCTGGTTTAGATGCAGGATTAGAAGAAGAAGGTGATCTACTTACATATGGTCTAAGTAGAGGAAACGTCGGAGACGGCTCTACAAAAGGACCTACTAATGTGCCAATTGGTAATCTTGAGGAATTTTTAAGTGTAGACTCTGATATTGAACTATATTATAGAGATTGGATTTCAGATTCAGATGTAGTTTATGTATCAATGCACGGAAAAGATCAATCAGGATACGGCTTAGACTCTGAAAAACCATTTAAAACAATACAATATGCATCTGAATTTGTATTAAGCAACTATGATCCGCTTACACCGGTAAAAATTAGAGTTAGCACTGGAAGGTATTACGAAACTTTGCCTATCACAGTTCCTGCCGGTTGTACAATTATGGGAGACGAACTACGAAGTACTACAGTTCAAGCAGCTGGTCCTGATAGTGATTATGCCGATGACTTTCCTATTGCTAGAGATGGTTATATAACTCGTTGGTCAGAAATTATGGAAGACTTTTTCACGCTGCAAGAAATTCAAAATACTGTCGGAAATGATCTAGTACTATTAACTGATTTTCCTCCATCAACGTCAGAAGTTGCAACCGCGGCAGTTGCATTATTGACTAATTTTGTAGATTATTTAGAATTTTATATAAATGATACAGGTGTTGCAGCGCCAACAATTACAGGTAGTAATGCTCCTACATTAGATACTGATAGAGAAGCAGCAATTACCCTTATAGAACAAAATAAGGCATGGCTACAAGCAGAATTACTTGCATATAGACAAACAAATGCAGCCTCATATAATATGGACAAAGTTAAAAGAGATATACTTGTTTTAATAGATTCTGTACTTTACGATCTAAAATACGAAGGTAATTATAGAACACTACGAGCAGCTGAAGTTTATTATAATAGATATAACGGTAGTACAAATGGACCTGATATGTTCTATTTAAGAGATACAACTGGGATAAGACAACTGACAGTTGACGGTATAGTTGGATTGCCTGATGAAGCTAATGTATTTGAATTATACCAACGTCCTACTGGCGGAGCATATTGTGCATTAGATCCAGGTTGGGGCCCAGACGATCAATCAGTTTGGATTAATAATAGATCGCCATATATACAAGGTGTTACTACTCTTGGTACATATGCTATCGGCCAAAAAGTTGATGGCAATCTACACAACGGCGGCAATAGATCATTTGTTTCAAACGATTTTACACAGGTCATTAGTGATGGTATAGGTGCCTGGGTAACTAATGGTGCAAGAGCAGAACTTGTTTCAGTGTTTACCTATTACGCAGCCATCGGATATCTAGCAGAAGACGGCGGCATTATACGTGCAACCAACGGTAATAACTCATATGGAGTATTTGGTTCAGTATCGATAGGTATTGATCCAAATGAAACACCTATAAGTACAAGTGTTGATAATACTAATAATAACGCAATAGTTAATAACGTATATGCAGGAGAATTTCAAGACGAAGTGTTCCTATTTGAATATGTACATTGTGGACAAGATTATACAACAGCTACAGCAGATGTAGTTGGCGCCGGCGGCGGCATTGATGTAGTATTTGACCAAATTACAGATGGATCGATATTCCAATCTCGACTGCTAAATGAAGGTTCAGGGCTTGCAGGCGGCAGCGGATATAGTGTTTACGGTAATAATGCACAAGTAGGAAATACAACACAAATTACGCTTGCTCAATCAGATAACAATCCAGATGACACATATAACGGTATGAGAATACTTATTGTAAGTGGCGACGGAACTGGACAATATGCTATTGTTGACGATTATGTAGCAAACACAAAAGTTGCAACAGTAAGAAAAGAAAGTACTGGAGAACCTGGCTGGGATCATATTGTTCCTGGAACAACAATTGAACCTGCTCTTTCTAACAACTGTGTATATAGAATTGAACCAAGAATTGTAGTAAGTGATCCTGGATTTGCTAGAGAAGCAGGAGATTTACCTAATGAAAGAACTTTTAAAGATTTAATTCACGGTGAAACTAGTCAAAATTATACTGGAATAACATTAAGCTTTGGTACTGGAGAAATTGATTCGTCTGTTGTTCCATCTGGAGCAGTTGTAGACGTGTTACGTAGTGGTCAACATTACGAAGTAACTATTGTTACTCCAGGAGCGGGTTATGCTATAGGAGACGAAATTACAATACTCGGTACTGAACTAGGCGGTCAAACACCTGCTAACGATTGTGTAATAAGAGTTACAGCTAATTCCGACGATAGTACAAATAGTATACAAGGCATAGTTACTACAGGTACAGCTCTTTCTGGAATATATGTTGCTGTTGCACAACCTAACTTTATTGTATATAGTTCAGATGCAGCAGACTGGAATGAAACATTTCTAAACAGAGTTAGAAACTGGCATACGCTAGCAAACGGCAACGGCAAATTTGTTTTAATTGCCGACGATGATGATAGAGTAGGAGTATCAACTGACGGAATCAACTGGACATTTGAACAACTACCGGCTAATGAAGCATGGAGTGATGTTGTTTTTGCAGAAGGTAAATTTGTTATATGTGCCGAAGATAGTAATACAGTAGTATCTAGTACAGATGGTATAACATGGACACAAGCAACTATTCCAGACGATACATTAGGAGATTCTACAGCTAGTCAATGGTCTAATATTGCACATGGCGGCGGCAGATTTGTTGTAATTGCAGGGAATGATCGAGCAGTTGCATATTCCGAGGAT
>Ga0206131_10001566_pt1 | contig 29306 bp, 26 predicted proteins | sample Helgoland_Spring_FD_148636 | JGI IMG/M metagenome (GOLD analysis project Ga0206131, IMG submission 148636) | Pelagic subsurface seawater microbial communities from Kabeltonne, Helgoland, North Sea - Helgoland_Spring_Bloom_20160517_1 | ecosystem: Environmental > Aquatic > Marine > Epipelagic ...
TCTCCGAAAGATTGGTTAACATTTAATTGAAATTTCCCGCGCTCTTGCTTAAACGACCATTCATAATTCAATCCTGCATCAATATTTGTTCTTGACTTAGGGTCAAAGCTTGACCTTCTCCACAAAGCACTTGGCGTTTCGGAAAATTCATAAAACGTATTCCATAGTGAACCTGTTCGCTCTCTTCGTCCTAGACTCAAATTACCAAAAACTCCGAGCTTATGTCGGTCAGAAAGGTTTAGGTCAATCCCCGCCCGAATCGACTGTGAATTATTCAAATCAGTACCAAGTCTACTTTGATTTAAGCGTATCACAGAATCTCCCTGGAAATTTTCGTAAATATCAGAGAATTTATTACGGTATCCATTATATGAACGACCATTGTATGATGAATAAATATTCATCTTATTGTTTCGATAATTTAAGGAAATATTTCCTTCATAAATATTCCCTGAAGACAAATTACCGCTGCCTAAATTCGATGAAACTGAACCATTTAAACCTTTAAATAGACTTTTTTTCAATACTATATTTATAATTCCTGAGGTACCATCAGGATCATATTTTGCAGAAGGGTTCGCTACAATTTCTACGCGTTCAATTGAACCCGCAGGTAATGCATCCAATAAAGTCTTACCATTCCCACCACTAAGAGAACTTGGACGTCCATTAATCAAAATGATAACAGAGCCGTCTCCTCTTAGCGTAACGCCACCATCTTCATCAACCTCAACAGATGGCAATCGATTTAAAACATCATTTGCGGTTCCACCTCTTACTGAAATGTCTTGACCAACATTATATATCTTTTTGTCAATACCCGCCTTTAAAACATCAATATTAGCTTGAACTTTCACCTCTTTTAAATTCAGAGTTTTATCCCTTTGAAGTATGATGTTTTCAAAGTTTTTGCTTTCGCAATTAGAGTTTTTATCGTTTGGCATTATTAAGGTGCTGTAACCAACATTCGAAACTTTTAGAATATAGACAGCGCTACACGGAACATTGTTGAATTTAAAAAAACCATTTTCATCCGCGTACATAGCACTGATCAAAGATGAATCAATCGCATCAAGTAGTTTTACCGTAGCAAATTCAATTGCCAAATTCTCGTTTGAAACAATTTTCCCTTCAACTGAATGCGAACTTTTTTGAGCTGCAATGTTTGAAACTACGAATAGCAATACTGCTAATAATGAAATGATGCGCTTAGCTCCACTTTTAACGTTCATTTCGCCCTTTGTATTTCTTTAATATGATAGAAGCAATATGGCCACCAAAACCAAAAGTATTGCTCATGGCATACTTTACAGTTTTACGCCTTCCTTCATTAATTGGAAAATCAAATAATTCTGAAAATTCCGGCTCAATATTTTGGGTGTTGATTGTTGCTGGAATAAAATCATCGGTGAGCGTTTTAATACAAGCAATAGCTTCTATTGCTCCGGCTGCTCCGAGCAGATGTCCCGTCATCGATTTTGTCGCGGATATCGTAATACTTGAGGACTCACCAAAGATACGTTGCGCGGCAATGAGCTCAGAACGATCTCCTAAAGGTGTTGATGTTGCATGCATATTTATGTAATCAATATCATCAGAAGTTATTCCAGCTTCTCTGATGGCCTCACGCATTCCAAGAACAGCTCCTTCACCTTCCGGATGTGTTCCAGTAAGATGGTATGCATCCGCGGCCATTCCACCACCAACAATTTCTGCATATATTTTTGCGCCTCTTTTTAAAGCATGCTCATATTCTTCAACAATGAGGGCTCCTGCCCCCTCTCCCATTACAAATCCATCTCGATCAACATCAAAAGGCTTAGATGCGGACTCTGGAGCTTCATTTTGAGTTGATAAAGCTCTTGCCGAAGAGAAACCTCCAATGGAAGCTTCATTAATTGCAGCCTCCGATCCACCACTTATAATAATGTCAGCCTTATCCCATTTGATGTAGTTAAATGCCTCTATTAAAGCCGTATTAGAGGTTGCACATGCTGATACTGGACAAAAATTGACACCCTGTAAGCCATATTTAATAGACAATATTCCAGACGCAATATCAACAAGTATCCTTGGTATAAAGTAAGGCGTAAATCGAGGTGTTCCATCACCTTCACAAAATTCCGTCATTTGATCTTGAAAAGTTTGAATCCCGCCATTTCCAGAACCCCAAATAACCCCAGCCCTTGTTTTATCCAAAGTATCAAAATCAATGTCAGCATCACGAACCGCCTCATCTGCTGCAACTAAAGCATACTGACTAAAGGCATCATATTTCCGAAGCTCTTTCCTGTCAAAATGATCAGCTGCATTAAATTCTTTCAATTCACATGCAAATTTAGCTTTAAACTTGTCCGTATTGAATTTGGTGATTGGTGCGGCTCCACTTTTGCCTGCTTTAAGGCCAGACCAATAGGAATCAACCGTCTCACCAATAGGTGTCAAGGCTCCCAGGCCAGTAATAACTACTCTTCTCATTAGTGGTCTAAGTTAACTTTTTCGTATTCTTTTTCTTGAATGATTTTAACTGCTCGTTGCAGAATTTCATTTGATTCATTATAAACTTGGTAAAACTCATTAGTATCCCATAAGTTTCTCGCAAGATATGCCTTTAACCTTAATTTAATAGCCGTTTTACTTATTGAATATTCTTCCTCATTCTTTTCAAGACTAGCATCCTCTTTTTCCACATATTTAAAAAATGCAGCCATAAATTTATCATCACAAATGAATTCTTTATTGAAGCTATCAAAGGAAGGGAAGTTTTTCATTAATTGCTTTCTGTTTTTATCGGTGTATTGGTAAGAAAAGGTATTTAAAAAACCACCTCTCAATAAATCAGAATAATAATCAGAATTGGATATCGTATCAAGAGGTACAAAGAAATCTGGCATAATACCTCCACCACCAAATACAGTTCTATTTGTTATGAGTGTTTTAAATTTTAAAGAATCTGGCATTTTTATAGAATCCGAATTTACAAACTCTCCATTTAGATATCTTTGAGAAATATCTTTCCTATATGACTCCACATCCTCATATGGTTTTTGAATGAATCTTCCTGAAGGTGTATAATATCTCGCTATGGTTAACCTAATTTCTGAACCATCAAGCAAACCCATCGGACGTTGGACCAGGCCTTTGCCAAAGGTTCTTCTACCCACAACGAGACCTCTATCCCAATCTTGTATAGCTCCTGACAAAATCTCACTAGCACTTGCAGAATATTCATCCGTTAATATTACAAGTTTCCCATTTTCAAATAGACCCTTAAATTCTGATCTCAAATTATTTCTAGGTTGCGCTTTTCCTTCTGAATAAACGATTAGCTTTTGATTTGATAAAAATTCGTCTGCCAACCTATGAGCCGTCCCGAGGAGTCCCCCACCGTTACCCTGCAAATCAAATATCAAACTTTTCATTCCTCTATTTTTTAAATCCCCAAGAGCCATTCGCACCTCTTCATGTGAACGTCGAGAAAAGCTATTTAATTTGATATAACCTATTTCTTTGTCAATCATGTAGTACGAATCGACTGAGAATACTGGTATTTTATCTCTTGTAATATTGAACACAAGATTTTTCTTTGCGTTTCGTCTTAAGATTTCCACCTTGACCTTACTGCCTAACTCACCCATAAGTTTTTCGCGAACATCACTGTTTTGAAGTCCTATGCCGGCTATACCCTCTCCGTCGACACCTACAATTTTATCTCCCGCTAGTACTCCAAGTTTTTCAGCAGGACCTCCTGATATTGTAGCCACAACATTCAATGTATCTTTCATTATCTGAAAGCGTATTCCAACGCCCACAAAACTACCATTGATTGATGTTTGCGCAGCTTGCAATTCATCTGCTGGAATGTAAGTTGAATGTGGGTCTAGCTCCTCTAAGAGCGCAACAATAGCTGTTTCTGTTAAAGCTTCAGCATCAGTATCATCTACATAATAATTTGAAACCTTCTCGATGACTTCTTTAAACTTTAAGGATGAAGCATTTGGGTTACTTTGAGCTAAAAGGGTAAAACAATTAAAACAAAAAATGATGAATGTGAAAAGGAAAGTATGACGCATGTAGTAGTTTTAATTTGTAAAACGGATTCTAACAAAAATAGTAACACTTGTGAGGTGGAAAGGTTTTTTTAGGCTTTTTAACACCTCATTAAATCAAAAAATTAAGGTTTTATTGTTAGTATGTTTTTAAAACCATTTGAATCTCAACTCGTATTTGAATGTATTTTTGAACCATGCTCCAAAGAAACACCTTATTAAAAACGCACAATACATTTGGAATTAATGCTTCGGCATCATTTTTTGCGCGCTTTAAATCTGAAGAAGAATTATTAGTCCTTCTCAAGGAAAATAAAAACCATGAGCTTTTCATTCTAGGTGGTGGTAGTAATATTCTATTTACAAAAAACTTTGAAGGTCTTGTTCTTAAAAATGAAATCAAAGGCTTCAATATCCTACAAGAATCAGACAAGTCCGTTCTTGTTGAGGCGGGGGCTGGAATGAACTGGCATGAGTTTGTGCTAAAATGCTTAGATCTCAATTTTGGTGGTGTTGAAAACCTCAGTCTCATCCCTGGAAATGTTGGCGCAAGTCCAATGCAAAACATTGGCGCTTATGGTGTTGAAATAAAAGATGTATTTGAATATCTTGATGCCATTCATATAAAGACAGGAACACTAAAACGATTCACTAACGAAGATTGCGCATTTGGATATAGAGAGAGTATATTTAAAAATAAGTTTAAGGGTCAATATATCATATGTCGGGTGGGGTTTAGATTAACAAAAGAGCATGTAATTAATACTTCTTATGGTGCTATAAATAAGGAGCTAGAAAATCAAAACATTCTAAATCCAAATATTAAAGATGTCAGTAACGCCGTTATCGCAATACGAAAATCAAAGCTTCCTGATCCAAATAAAATTGGAAACGCTGGTAGTTTTTTTAAAAATCCAATAATACCTCGAACAACATTAACAATTTTAAAAGAAAAATACCCGAGCATCCCTAACTATCCCGCTGGGAATGAGAGCGTAAAGCTAGCAGCAGGATGGCTCATCGAACAAGCTGGCTGGAAAGGAAAAACATTTAATGAAAGTTATGGAGTTCATAAAAATCAAGCCTTGGTTTTGGTGAATTATGGCAATGCCTCAGGTAATGAAATTCTAAACCTTTCAAATCTTATTATTGAAGACGTCAAAGAAAAGTTCGGTGTCCATTTAGAAAGAGAGGTTAATATTCTCTAATCTTGAACTAGATTGACCTAGAATTAATAAATTCGCATTTAAATACATTGTGACATGAAAATTTCATTCAAGTGGTTAAAGAATTACCTTGACTTTCAGCTGACTCCGGAAAGAACCTCTGAAATATTGACAGATACTGGCTTAGAGATTGAAGGCCTTCAGTGTTTTGAGGAAATCAAAGGCGGCTTAGAAGGAATCGTTATTGGTGAAGTATTGTCATGCGAACCGCACCCAGATGCTGACAGGCTAAAAGTGACTAAGGTTAATATTGGAGATGGAATTGTTCAAATCGTTTGCGGAGCACCGAACGTTAGCAAAGGAATTAAAGTAGTAGTATCTAAAGTTGGTGCAACACTTTATCCAAAGAATGAAAAGCCTTTTAAAATCAAAAAAGCTAAAATAAGAGGCGTCGAATCCATAGGTATGATTTGCGCAGAAGATGAAATTGGACTTGGTGCTGCTCACGAAGGGATAATTATTTTACCTGAATCGGCGGAGGTAGGACTTAAAGCCTCGGATTATTTTGATATATATCGAGATCATCAGTTAGAGATTGGTCTCACCCCTAATCGATGTGACGCCATGGGTCATATTGGAGTAGCCAGAGACATTAAGGCATTTTTAAATTTTCATGAAAAAAGTAACCTTCAAATAAAACTGCCCGAAACTCTTATTAAACCCGGATCAAACGCACCAAACAGGGATGTCAAAATCAATATAGAAAACCCTGAGCTCTGCCCAAGATATATTGGAGCTGTTCTTGACAATGTGGTCGTAGAACCATCACCAAAATGGCTTAAAAACTACCTAAAATCTATAGGATTAGAACCTATCAACAATATTGTTGACGTGACCAATTTTGTTATGTTCGAATTCGGAACACCAATGCATGCTTTTGACCGCAAAGCAATAAAAGACGATATTTCAATCAAAAACGCAAAAAAAGGTACTGAATTCGAAACCTTAGACGGAGAGAAACGGAAACTTATGGGAAGTGAACTAATGATTACTAGTGGTGGTGAAAACCTTTGTATAGCTGGTGTTTTTGGAGGTTTACATTCTGGTATTTCAAATAAAACTACAAGTATCTTTCTTGAATCGGCAATTTTCAATGCAACCTCCATAAGAAAGACCGCCAAAACACATGCTTTACAGACAGATGCTAGCTTCAGATTTGAAAGAGGTGTTGACCCAACATTTACTGAAAAAGCAATGCTTCGAGCAATCTCTTTAATACAGGAATTAACTGGTGCAAATTTAAGCATGGAACCCGTTATAATCGACCATACCGAAAAAAAACCTAAAATCTTATCATTTAGTACAGCATTTTTAAACAAAAGACTGGGTACACAATTGCAGACGTCAGAAATTTGTAAAATCTTAACAAACTTAGATTTTATATGTAATAATGATTCAAGTGAAAATATAGAAGTAACTGTACCTCAGTACCGTATAGATGTCAAAAGAACTGAAGATGTCTTAGAAGAAGTACTGAGAATCTACGGATTCAATAAGGTTGCTCTTCCTAAAAAATGGCATATCTCTTTCCCTGTGGAGGATGGGAAAAATGAAGAAAATATTCAGAGGACGACATCAGAACTATTTGTTTCACAAGGGTTCAATGAAGTGCTGAACAATTCTCTTAGAAAAAATGATTTAGAAGATGATAAAAAAGCTAGCGTTGCTATCCTAAATCCTTTGAGCAAGGAACTTGCAACCATGAGACGGTCTTTGTTTTTTGGATTGCTCGAAACAATTGGATACAATCAGAACCGACAGCAGATAGAGCAAAGAATATTTGAGTTTGGAAAATCGTATTTCAAAGCAAATGATAAATACATCGAAACGAGAGAATTAGCATTTGCCATCGCAGGTAAAGTAAATGACCAATCATGGCAATACAAGACGAGAAATCTTGACTTCTTTGACTTAAAACAGAGCTGTGAAACGCTAATGAACAAATTAGGAATAAAGAAAAAGCTTGTTGAAGGTGCTAATGTTGATGAATTTTTTGAAAGAAGTTATGCCTTTGCTGTGGGAAAAGATTCACTTATAGAATTCGGACAAGTTAATCACGCCCATTGCAAAAATGTAGGTGTAAAGACAAAAACCTTTATTGCAATTGCAAATTGGGATCTATTAATCAAATATAGTAATGCAAAAACCATATTCAAAGAGCTTCCAAAAACGTTTTTTGTGCGAAGAGACTTTTCATTAATACTAGATGAAAACGTTGAATATGCCTCTATTGAAAACGAAGGCTACAAAGCCAATAAGAAATTATTAAAAGACATCTCTCTTTTTGATGTATACGAGGGAGATAAGCTACCTAAAGGAAAAAAGTCTTATGCTGTTTCTTTCACATTTCAGGATAATGATACTACGCTTCAGGACAGCACAATAGATCCTATAATGGAAGATATTAGAAAAAAACTTGAAGAAAATTTAGGGGCAGAACTTAGAGGCTAAGCTCTTTCAGTTTTCCTAAAAAACGATCGAGGTTTTCATTTTTGATAATCTCATCTTTTCCTACAATCAATAGATTTTTGGACTTATTAGAATGCAACCAAAGTTTTAGATTAACTATAGCAACATTTAAAGTACCATTAATATCAATTCTGTAAGTTGACTTTTGATTCTGATCAAACAAAGATTTAAGATTCCAGTTCTCCTTTGAAATGGATTGATTTTCACTAATGATTAGCAATGAATCGTAATTCTCAATAGTGACCTCATACCGCTCTTTCGTATTTACCACTTCATTAGCATTTGCAGCACACCATGCTTCTATAGCCTTTGAAAAAGGCGTATTTGCTTTAAGATATATTGTTTCTAACTTCATGAATTAATTAGGTAGCCAAAGATAATTGAAATAATGAGTCCCGGTCTAAAAAACACAATTATCATGTAATTAAATTATGAGACCCGATAAAAGAGATACTTATTTATAATGAACTTATAAAATCACTAACCAATTCCGGAGGGCGCGCGACTAGTGCTTTATCACCAGAAACAAGAATTGGACGCTCTATCAATTTGGGATACTGAACCATTAACGCGATTAAATCATCATCCTTTAAATCTTTACCTTTTATATGGGTTTTAAAATCTAGTTCTCCCTTTCGCATGAGTTCGATCGGTTTAATTCCCAGTTGATTTAAAATTCGTTTTAACGTGCCTTCCAGCAAGGGCTGTTTTAAATACTCCACAATATCAAGATTCACATTTTTTTCTTTTAGCAAGGCCAATGCTTGACGACTTTTTGAACAACGATTATTGTGATATATTGAAACTTTTTTCATGTTGCAAAAATAATATATTTAGCCAATGACAGAATTGTATGATTGTTCAAAAGTTATACTCAATTCCTATATTTTTAGTTTCCTTAAGTCAAGCTATTCGTTAATTTTGTAAAAAGCATTACATGAATTTTTTGAATGAACTTAACGACAGCCAAAAGGTCGCGGCGGAACATATGTACGGCGCAGCTATGGTCATTGCCGGTGCGGGTTCTGGGAAAACACGTGTGCTTACATATCGTATTGCGCACATGATGGAAAATGGGATTGACCCATTCAATATTTTAGCCTTGACTTTTACCAATAAGGCTGCCAAAGAAATGACAGAGAGAATCAGTAACATTTCAGGAGGGCATGAAGCGAAAAATATAACTATGGGAACCTTTCATTCGGTATTCTCAAAAATCCTCAGATTCAATGCTGATAGAATTGGTTTTCCAAGCAATTTTACAATTTATGACACCCAAGACTCAAGAAGTCTCATAAAAGACATTATTAAAGGGTTCAATTTAGACGACAAAACTTATAAACCAAGCCAAGTTTTCGGGAGGATATCCACGGCTAAAAATAATCTAATATCGCCTGAGGCATATAATGACAACTCTGAGATCAAGCTAGAGGACAAACAATCTAGAAGGCCTGATATGGGTAGGATATACACTTCATACATGAACCGTTGTCAACGCTCGGGAGCCATGGATTTTGATGATCTTCTGTACTACACCAATGTATTGTTAAGAGATTTTCCAGATGTGCTGCACTATTATCAACATAAGTTTAAATATATCCTTGTTGACGAGTATCAAGATACGAACTTCGCACAGTACCTAATTATCAAACAGCTGGCAGCAGCTTATGAAAACATTTGTGTCGTAGGAGATGACGCACAAAGCATTTACTCCTTTAGAGGAGCCAATATTGAAAATATATTAAATTTCAAAAAAGACTACCCTGAATTCACCTTGTTTAAGCTTGAGCAGAATTACAGGAGTACTAAAAATATTGTAGAAGCAGCAAATAGTGTTATCAAAAACAATAAGGATCAGATTTATAAAAAAGTCTGGACAGACAATCAAATTGGAGAAAAAATAGAGGTCATTAGAACCCTGACTGACAATGAGGAAGGAAGAGCCATTTCTTCAAAAATATTTGATAAACAAAAACAAGGGGGTACTTTTAATGATTTTGCCATTTTATACAGAACCAACAGACAATCAAGAAGCTTTGAAGAATCGTTAAGAAAACTAAACATCCCCTACAAGGTATATGGGGGACTTTCTTTTTATCAACGAAAAGAAATTAAAGACCTTCTCGCCTATTTCCGTCTTTCTGCGAATCCAAATGATGAAGAAGCCCTGAAGCGAGTCATTAACTACCCAAGACGTGCTATTGGAAAAACAAGTATTGAAAAACTCATAGTTGCTGCAAACAATTACAGTACAAGCATGTGGGAAATCATATCTGATTTTCAAAAATACCCTGTAGACATTAATAGAGGGACCCAATCTAGAATTGGAGAATTCGTAACAATGATTAAAAGCTTTCAAGTTGAAGTCAACGAAAAGGATGCGTTTACATTGGCAGAACGAATCGCCAAAGCCTCCGGCATTATGAAGGAGCTTGTTAATGAGAAAAACAAGGGACCGGAAGAAGTGGAGCGTTTTCAAAATATCGAAGAACTACTTGCCGGTATCCAGGAATTTGTAAATAGTAGTGAAGATGATGAGGTAAAAACATTAGCAGATTTTATGCTAGAGGTGGCACTGTTAACGGATGCCGACCAAGATAAACCAGAAGAAAAAAACCACGTTTCCCTAATGACCATACACTCTAGTAAAGGCCTAGAATTTCCTAATGTATTTTTGGTAGGTCTGGAAGAAAATCTTTTCCCTTCTCAAATGGCACTTCAATCAAGAACAGAACTTGAGGAAGAACGTAGATTATTCTATGTTGCGGTTACAAGAGCAATGACATCCTGTACCATCTCGTATGCAAGCTCAAGATTTTTATGGGGCCAATCGATTAGTTGCGAGCCTTCTCGTTTCTTAGATGAAATTGACGATGCTTATCTTTCATTTAATACGATTCGGAAACCAATAGGTAGCGCAGGGAAAAATCAAGGATTCCCTCAAAGAACAGGTGGCTTGAATAAGTCCTTGGGAGGGCCTCCTGCTGGTTTGAGATCACTAAAAGAAGTCAAAAGAACACAGTCTTCAAAAGGCAATTCGGAGGACATCCTTATTAAGGTAGGCTATGATGTTCAACATGAACGCTTTGGCAAAGGAAAAGTCACCAATGTCGAAGGAACAGGACCTGATCAAAAAGCTACGATATTTTTCCCGCACCACGGAAGCAAAACAATATTGCTCCGGTTTGCAAATCTCGAAATATTAAATTGAGAAAAGTTTTTTAATCCAGACTATTTAATTCATAGACAAAATGAAAACCTTTGGCTATAAAACCCTCGCGATAAAAAAAGCGATGAGAATCGTGATTGTGCGTAAAAGAATCTAAGCCTATAGATGAACAACCTTTGGTTTTCGCAAGGGATTTTGCATAATTAATCATTAGAGTCCCTACTCCTTTTGAGCGCCATTTTTTCGAAACGACAATATGATCTAACTCAAGATACTTTCCACACCATAACTTATTTCCGATCCAAAGACCTGCAAGGCCAATATTTTTATTTCCGTCATTGACAGAAAGCATAGTATAATTATGAGGAATCATGAGCTCTAATTGCTCAGAATAATCTTCGAGGGTCATATCTGGATAAAGCTCCCGGATAAGATCAAAGACATGTAACATTGCCTCTTTGGTTTTTAATTCTACAACCTCCATTCTTTATTTTTTTAGATGCGTTTCAAATAGTTCGAAGATTCTTCGATATTCATCTGTCCATGAAGAAGCCTTTTTAAAGCTGTGAGCTTCAACAGGGAAAACTGCCAAATCCCAATCTTTCTTTCCTAATTCAATAAACCGCTGACTCAAACGCACTACATCTTGAAATTGCACATTATCATCAACCATACCATGTAACATCAGCAAAGGTTTTTCTAAATTTTCAGCATAATAAATAGGAGAACTTCTCCTGTAAGCAACAGAGTCAGTTTCAGGATAATTCAAGATGTTACTCGTATACTCGTGATTGTAATGTGCCCAATCAGTTACAGATCTCAATGCCGCTCCACAAGCAAACGCTTTTGGCTCAGTCAATAATGCCATTAGGGTTATAAACCCACCATAGGAACCACCATAAATACCAACACGTTGCTCTTCAATAGCTAGAGAATCAATGGCAAATTTTTTAACATCAATATAGTCTTGTAAGTCCTTACCTCCCATATGTCTGTATATGGCAGTTCTATGCTCTCGACCGTAACCATCACTACCTCGATAATCAACATCCAAAACAGTATAACCTTTGGCTACCAATAAATTATGAAACATATATTCTCTGTAATAATTACTCCAAAATTTATGCGCATTCTGAAGGTACCCTGCTCCATGAACAAACAATACCGCTGCATTATTGCTCTTTATAGAATCCGGCTTATAAACTCTCAAGTATACCGGCAGTCCATCTGAGGCCTCAAAAGTTTTAACATCAGGGACCATCCATTTAAAACGCTCGAATAATTTTGAAGTGCAATGTGTTATTTGCTTTTCAAATTTCTTTTTTGAGCTTTTTGAAACGAAAACCTCCCAAGGCTTGTTGATAAAGGAGTATCGATAAGCAAAGTGTTTTTCATCAGGAGAGACAGTAAGCTCGAAGGCACCATCCTTCGTCAAAACTTCTGTCAAAGTTCTATCGTCAATATTCAATTTATAAATTTCTCGATTGCCCGGATGTCTTTTATTACAAGTAATATAAAAACAAGATGGATCTTTAGTATTCTGAACCTCCCGAACTTCATATGCACCACTTGTTAATCCCCTTACTTTACCTGATTCGATTCCGTAAGCATAGAGATGGGAATACCCTGATCTCTCAGACTGAAAGAGAAACTCCGTTTCATTTGAAACCCAATCTAATACACCCGGAACCATATTCCATGAAGAGATACCTGGCCCTCCTATCCACGCTTCATCGTGCTCATGAATGAGTTCACGAAAAGTAGCGGTCTTAAAATCAACTAATACAATCCATCTATCTTTATTGTCTGCTGAACGTATATCGAGCAACCCTTCACTTTTATTACGTGCAAAAACAATTGGATGTAAAAACAATGAACGGTCTTCTTCATATAATGCACCTAAGGTATCACCAAGATATTGTGGTTTTAAACGAATATCAGACAACGTAGAAAAATCCAACCAAGCTATAGAATCTTCATCTATTTTATAAACTCCAATTGCTTGATTCGGTTCATTTGATGACACCTTTGGCCTTGCACGTTTTGACTGAGCGGCTCCATTTGAAGTCACATAATCCATATATACCGTGCTACTGTTCTCTGCTGAAAAATATTTCCTTAATACTACCCAACGAGATGATGGGTCAACTTGTAAAGATTGCAAGTCTCCTTTGCCAAGAAATATTTTCTTTCTTTCTCCTTCGGTATCATTTTCTTTTTCAACTTCATCAAAGTACTGAAACAAATCCTTTTGCTGTTTTTTTAAGTACGATTCCCCTTGTTTTTTATCAGATTCTTTCTCGTCGGTGAAATTGGTAAGCTGACTTAACACAGGTCCTTTGTTAGATAAATCCCAAACAAATAAATTTTTTCCTTTTTGAAAATAAATCTGATTGGGGTCATTCACACGCTGTAAGTTTAAAATACGCTCCTGAGTCTGATACAAGATATTACTTTCATCACTGATTTTATTATAATACCCAATGCCTTCACTTCTTATTTCAAATTGCTTTTGATAAGCGCTTTGATCCTCATCGAAAAAGTAAAATTCACTGGTATTAATAGTATCATAAAGCCCACTCTTTAAATCGAAACATATTGTTTTAGTCTCCTCATTAATAGACCGGTCATAACAGACCTGTGAACCACTTGCGGACCAACGAACATTAGTTGGGGGTGAGCCTATAAAATCATATCCTTTCATTATTTCAGAAAGCTCAATCTGCGCATTAAATGTTAGCGGTAATACAAAAATGAGATATAGCATTTTTTTCATAGGCTAAAAATACCAATTTGCTTTTCAAAATCTTTAATTGATTATCATTTTGAGTTTAAGTCACAATATATTTTTGATACTTTCGTATACATGAACCAAATCAAACGTCTATTATTCTCAACTTTAAGTGAACAACAGTATCTGAGACTGCTTCATCGTGGGTTCTATCTATTGCTTGATTTAGGATTATTGAAAGGCAATCTTAAATTCAAATTTCATTATAAAATATATTCGATCATCAATAAGAAGGATGTTGTTTTAGACATCGGCGCAAATCTAGGTTATTTTGCAAAATCATTTTCAAGACTAGCTACTGAAGGCAAAGTCATATGTATAGAACCACTTCCACAATATTATGAAGTGCTTAATTTCCATCTTGGAAAGAAAAAAAATATAAAAATTCACAATGTCGCGCTTGGAAAAGAGGCTGGAACAGTAACTATGGTACTACCGATGCAAAACGGAATGATCAGAACCGGATTGCCACATATCTCAAATAAAATAGTATCAAATAAAGAACGCACACAAGACGTAGAACTTGTCAATCCCTTGAGTTTAATTAAAAATGAAACCAAACTAGACTATATAAAATGTGATGTTGAAGGATATGAATGGGTGATTTTCCAAGAATTAAAACCCGCATTAGAGCAATACCTTCCAACAATACAAATTGAAATTGACCCTAAAAACATTGAGGATTTCTTGCCCTTTTTTCGAGATTTAGGCTATGTTCAATATGGGATTTCTAAATTCCAATTTATTAGAGAAGATGGGGCTCAAAATGAACCGGGAGATTATTTATTTGTGCATCAAACAAAAGAATCTCAGTTTTTAGAACGAATATCATGAATAAATTAATCTATATTCTTATCGTTTTGAATATTTCAACAAGTTGTCAAAAAAGCGCAGGTACTTTTGAAATTGAAGGCACGATTATAAATGAATTAAATGCATCTGGGTTAGAAGGCTGCAAATTATATTTATACAGTTATCCTGTAGGAACTAATGAAGAGTTGCTAACCGACTCCACAACATCAAATCAAGATGGTACTTATTCTTTTCAATTTGAACGCGCCCAAATTGAAAAATATAAAATCACATTTACTAAAGACGGATACTTTGAGGGAGAGAAAACCGTATTCTTTTCTGAACTCACTTTGGAAGATGTAAATATTTTAAATTTTGAAACAAACGCAAAATCCTGGGCGGGTATTCGAATTCTCAATCAAAACCCTGAAGCAGGAGATCATTTTAGATATATAAAACAAGAAGGAAAAACTGATTGCCAGGCATGCTGTCCTTCAGAGGAGCAAAATTTCTTCGGAGCACTAGACACTACAATATACTGCATAAATAACGCCAATGAGCCCTATTCGATACTGTATTGGGTAATAGGAACACCAATATTGGATATCGCAACTGTGAATACAACTATGGCAGATACAACGCTTATTGAAATCACTTACTAATCATTGCTTTTCGCTTACACGAAACGCAATGTTGGTAGTATTTTATTGCGAAAAAAAGACTATTTTTGCGTACAAATTTTAGAAAATGACTGAAAACTTTTCCTTAGAAGACTTAAAAGAAAAATATAAGAATAGTAAAAGCTTTAGAATAAGCTCTATCGCTATTGGTACTTTAGCCCTTTTAGTAATTGGTTATTTGGGTTACAGACAATTTATGTGGAAACCCTCAAACGAAAAATCAAAAGAATCTTATTTCATTGCATTAAATGCAATTACTAATGATGATTCGAATTTAGCAATGGACACCTCAAAAGCTGGAGCTAAAACAGACCCCATCAAAAAGCTGCAGAAAAGTGTTAAGAAATACGATGGTAAAATTGGTGGTGAAGTGAGTAAATACCTCTTAGCTTCTCAATACATGCGGAAAGGGAAATATAAAGAAGCTCTAACACTTTTAGAAAATGTGTCAGTTGAAGACACCTATGTGAGCGTTGAAGTCATTGGCCTTCAAGGAGACTGTCAATCAGAGTTGAATAAATTTGAGGAGGCATACGAGCTTTATAAGACTGCTGCCAATATGAATGCCAACAACTTTACGAGTCCAATGTATCTTTTCAAAGCCGGATTAGTTGCTGAACAATTGAAAAAATATGACCTAGCAAAAGCTCATTTTGAAACGATTGCTGTTCAATACCCGAAATCATTTTACGCTAAGGAAAAAAACTTAGAGGCATACATTGCAAGAAACTCTAAATAAAACATGATTTATGGCAACGTCCAATAAAAATCTGTCCGCGTACGATAAAGAAAATATGATAAATGGTGCCGATTTAAAAATCGGCATTGTTGTTTCTGAATGGAACCATGAAATTACCTTGAAGCTATGCGAAGGAGCCATAGAAACACTAACAGCGCACAATGTTTCAGCAGAAAACATCGATATTCAAAAGGTACCTGGCGCATTCGAGCTACCGTTAGGCGCACAGTTTTTATTAAAAAGCAAGCAGTATGATGGCATCATCGCTATTGGTACTGTCATACAGGGAGAGACAAAACACTTTGACTTCGTTTGCCAGGGAACAACAGAGGGCATCATGCGTGTAATGCTTGACTTTAATACACCTATCTCTTTCTGCGTGCTAACCGACAATACAATAGAGCAATCGATTGCTAGATCAGGAGGTGTTCATGGAAACAAAGGTATCGAAGCCGCGGTAAGTCTTTTACAGATGATTAAGGCCAATAAATCACTATTATGACGCTAATAAAATCAATTTCCGGAATTAGAGGAACCATAGGAGGTAATGTCAATGAAGGACTAACGCCTATTGATACAGTGAAATTCGCTTCAGCATATGGAACATGGTTGAAAAACAACAACCCCGAGCAAAGACTAAAAGTAGTCATAGGAAGAGATGCGAGACCATCAGGACAGATGGTTTCAGACTTGGTTTGTTCCTCTTTAATCGGCTTAGGGATTGATGTGGTGAACCTAGGACTTTCTACCACACCGACTGTAGAAATTGCTGTACCACTTGAAGATGCGCATGGAGGAATTATACTTACTGCAAGTCACAATCCAAAACAATGGAATGCGTTGAAATTACTCAATAGCAAAGGGGAGTTTATTTCTGGAGAAGAAGGAAATACCCTTCTAAAAATTGCAGAAACAGCTTCCTTTAATTTTGCAGAGGTTGATGATTTAGGAACAATTACAAATGACAATAGTTATTTGCAAAAACATGTAGATGCGGTTTTAAAGCTACCATTAGTAAATGTAGAAGCTATTAAAAATGCAAATTTCAGCGTGGTTATCGATGCTGTCAACTCTACAGGTGGAATATTTATACCTGCACTTTTAGACGCTTTAGGTGTTCAAAAAGTGACAAAGCTGTATTGTGAGCCTAATGGACAATTCCCTCACAACCCTGAGCCTCTTCCAGAACATTTAACGGATCTTGCCGCTAAAATCAAAGAATCAAAAGCAGATGTTGGTTTTACAGTGGACCCAGATGTTGATCGATTGGCCATGGTTTGTGAAGATGGTAGCATGTTTGGTGAAGAATACACATTGGTCGCTGTGGCAGATTATGTATTGAGTCATACTCCGGGAGCTACAGTTTCAAACCTATCCTCTACGCGCGCCCTAAGAGATGTTACCGAAAGTAAAGGTGAATCCTATTTTGCCTCAGCTGTGGGTGAGGTAAATGTTGTTTCGCTAATGAAACAAAACAACGCCGTTATAGGTGGAGAAGGAAATGGTGGCGTTATCTATCCTGAATCACATTATGGAAGAGATGCACTTGTCGGAATTGCATTATTTCTATCTCACCTAGCACAAAAAAAATGTAAAGCATCTGAGCTTCGAGATAGCTTTCCTAAGTATTGTATATCTAAGAATAAAATTCAGCTTACTCCTCAGATTGATGTAGATAATATACTCCAAATAATGGCGGAGAAATACGAAAATAATGAGGTTGATACTACAGATGGTGTTAAAATATACATTGGAAAAGAATGGGTGCATCTGCGTAAAAGCAACACAGAACCAATCATTAGAATCTACGCAGAAAGCAAATCCATTGAGGATGCTAATGCGCTAGCAGCCAGAATAAAAGCAGAAATAAACGCTTTGGTTTAAAGACAAAACTACCTGCCTTATTAACAATTGACCTTTCATAACTCAACGAACCCGAGCTTTTGAGAAATGGACACATCTGTATATTGCACCAAACTTAAAATTAATTTAACATGAAAAAGTTAGCTATTTTACTAGGAGCTGTGGTAATGTCAGGTACATTATTGGCTCAAAAACCTTCAAGTGATGATTCAAATTACTCATTAGAAGGAATGATTAATTATTCAGATATGGGATTTGAGTGGAATGCTCCTAACCTTAGAATGCGTTATTTTGTAAATGACAATATCGCGGCAAGAGTTACATTAGGCATGTCTTCTTCTTCAGAAACAATGAATGTTTATGAGGCGGGAGGATCTGGAACTGGGACAATAGATATGGGGTCAATGAGTTGGTCTCTTGGTCTTGGTGCGGAATACCATTTATCGGGAACAGATAGGCTGTCACCTTATTTCTCTGCTGGTCTTGCATTTGGAGGAATGTCGATGACAGAAGATTGGTCTAATTCGGATGGAGTTGATTATATGGCAGATATGACAGCTTCAGTAGAATCTTCTGGTTCAACATTTGGATTAGGTTTAGGTGCGGGAGTCGATTATTATATATTCGACAATATCTATATCGGAATGGAGATGGGATTGAGCTGGGATAGTTACACTGACGGTGGAGGAAGTGCCTCTGTTACTGCAGGTGGAACAACGACAGATATAACGACAGAATCATCAGGGTCTACGAGCGCATTGTCTCTTGGTGGTGGAAATATGGGTTTCAGAATCGGTTGGAGATTCTAAACATCAACAAAACATTAAACTTAAAGAGGGCTTCGGCCCTCTTTTTTTATGGTCTATTTTTTCAATTCTACAAGATTCAGCTATTTTTCGTGAATTAACAATTTGATATGATTATTTTTAACATAAGAGAATTATGGAAGAGACGAGAAAAAGAATCGAGGTTTGTTTCACACCTGGAGAATATGATTACTTCAAAGATGAATTCGAAATAGTTGTTGTAATTGATGTACTTAGAGCAACAACCGCTATATGTGCTGCATTTGACAACGGTATTAAATCAATCATACCCGTACCAACACTTGAAGACGCTTTAGAATATAAAAAACAAGGATATCTTGTTGGTGCCGAGCGTAAAGGTCAAATTGTAGAAGGCTTTGATTTTGGCAACTCCCCCTACTCCTACATGAAAGAGGAATTTAAAGGAAAAGAGGTCGTTTTAACAACAACAAATGGCACAAAATCAATCGCTGCTGCAAAAGATGCAGACACCGTGGTCATTGGAGCATTGGTCAATTTAGACGCGATGATTGAATGGTTAATCAAACAAAATAAAAACACCCTTTGCTTGTGTTCTGGATGGCAAGACAAATTTAATCTAGAAGATACCATTTGTGCGGGGGCAATTTCAGAGGCTTTAATTGCAACTGGAAACTATACCTCTATTGAGGATTCTTCTATCGCAGCTAAATACCTTTATATTTCTGCAAAGGATAACTATATGGGCTACCTCAAATCTAGCTCTCATAGAAGAAGGTTACGAAATCTAAACCTCAATAAGGATGTTAAATACTGCCTAACGCCTAACTTATCGAAATCAGTCCCGATACTTCGCGATGGAAAACTTTACAATCAAGTATGAAATACCTGATTCTTTCTTTTTGTGTATTTATTTCTCTATCGGTAAATCAAACACCCAAAAAAGTAAGCTGGGGTTTTTTCGGACATAAAAAAATTAATCGAATTTCTATTTTCACATTGCCCGATGAGATGTTTGGATTTTATAAGGAGCATATAGAGTATATAACTGAACACGCTGTAGATCCCGACAAAAGACGCTATGCTGTTGATGGAGAGGCACCATGTCACTACATTGATCTCGATCACTTCTACCATAAAGGAGAAGATCCGTATACCGTAATGCCAAAAAAATGGAAAGATGCCGTTGCAAAATTTTCCGAGGATACGCTTCAGGCTTATGGTATTGTGCCTTGGCATATACAAAGGATGAAGTATAGACTTCAAAAAGCCTTTGAGCGTAAAAACGTAGATTTAATATTAAAGTATTCTGCCGATATAGGCCACTACATTGGAGATGCGCATGTACCTCTTCATACAACAGAAAATTATAACGGTCACATGACCAATCAAAAAGGTATTCACGGGCTATGGGAAAGCCGTCTTGTAGAAATCAACTCCACGAACTACGATTATTTTGTAGGAAAAGCGACATATGTTGATGATGTTCTCGATTTTGCGTGGAAGGCCGTAAAAGGCTCACACAATGCATTAGACTCCGTATTTAAAATGGAAATAGAATCTACAAAGGAAATACCGGGAAATCTTAAATACAGCTATGAGAGACGCGGTAACGTAACCACAAAAGTCTATTCAAAGGAATTCTGTGATTTATACCATTCTAAAATGAATGGAATGGTTGAAAGACGCATGAAGCGTGCAATCATCTCTATTGGATCTATTTGGTACACAGCTTGGGTAGATGCTGGACAACCTGACCTTAGAGCACTCCAATATTCAAAACCAAGTGAGGATTTAATTAATGAGCTGCAAGTATTAGACGATGCATACCATCAAGGATTGCATAAGGGACGGATATGTGACTAAACTATTTTCCTGTATTTAATTCGTTTTGGACCTGCATCACCTAAACGTTTCTTACGGTTTTCCTCATAATCTGAATACGTACCCTCAAACCAATACACTTCAGAATCCCCCTCAAAAGCCAAAATATGTGTACAAATACGATCCAAAAACCATCTGTCGTGGGAAATAACAACGGCACAACCCGCAAAGTTTTGGATTCCTTCCTCCAGAGCTCTCAAAGTATTGACATCAATATCATTTGTTGGCTCATCGAGCAATAAAACATTCGCTTCTATCTTTAAGGTCATGGCCAAATGAAGTCGGTTTCGTTCACCACCTGACAACACACCAACTTTTTTGTTTTGATCAGAACCATTAAAATTAAACTTTGACAAATAAGCCCGTGAATTGATTTTTTGATTCCCTACCTCAACATATTCCAAACCATTGGATACAACGTCAAAAACAGATTTATCTGGATGAATATCTTTATGCGTTTGGTCCACATAACCCAACTTTACAGTATCTCCAACTTGGAACTGACCTGCATCGGGCATGAGCTCATCCATGATCATTTTAAAAATCGTAGTCTTTCCAGCTCCATTTGGACCAATTACACCTACAATCCCCGCTGGTGGTAATTTAAAATTAAGATTGTCATAAAGCAATTTTTCACCAAATGATTTAGAAACACCTTCAGCATCTATTACATTGGTTCCCAGCCTTGGACCATTTGGTATCGGAATCTCTAGTACAGCTTCTTTTGCCTTAGAATCTTGCGATAACATTTTCTCATAATTCTGAATTCTGGCTTTATTCTTTGCCTGCCTTGCTTTAGGATTCATACGAACCCATTCGAGTTCTCGAGCCAATACTTTCTGTCGTTTGGACTCTTGTTTTTCTTCTTCTTTAAGACGCTTTCCTTTTTGTTCTAACCAAGAAGTGTAATTCCCTTTCCAAGGGATTCCCTCTCCTCTATCCAATTCTAAAATCCATCCAGCAACATTGTCAAGAAAATACCTATCGTGGGTTACCGCAATCACAGTACCGTTGTATTGTTGAAGATGCTGCTCCAACCAATCTATTGATTCCGCATCTAAGTGGTTGGTTGGCTCATCTAATAATAAAATATCAGGATTCTTTAATAACAATCGACACAATGCAACTCTGCGCTTTTCACCACCTGAAAGCGTACCGATTTTTTGATCATCGGGTGGGCAACGAAGTGCATCCATAGCTCGATCAAGTTTATTGTCGAGCTCCCAAGCATCCAAGGCATCTATCTTGTCTGAAACTTCTCCTTGACGTGCAATAAGTTTTTCCATCTTATCTGGATCATTTAAAACTGCCTCATCCATGAAAGAGGCATTAATCTCCTCATACTCTTTGAGCACATCAACAGTTTCTTGACATCCCTCCATTACGATTTCCTTGACCGTTCTTTCCAATTCGAGCTCTGGCTCTTGAGGTAAATATCCAACGGAATAGCCAGGTGAAAAAACAACATCACCCTGATAAGACTGATCTAGACCTGCAATAATTTTCATTACGGTAGATTTACCCGAACCATTGAGACCAATAATTCCAATCTTCGCACCATAAAAAAACGAGAGGTGGATATTTTTAATGATTTGTTTCCCTTGAGGTGTCGCTTTTGTGACACCAACCATAGAAAAAATTACTTTTTTATCATCTGACATATTACTTAAATATTTTATTTGTGTGTAGCTTCCATTTTGCGAAACGGAAGAGTATTGCTGTTTTTAAAACGCCTATTCCATATGTAACTGAGCGACTAAAATTGATCGAGGATGCTTCCTCAAAGTATTTGGTTGGACAAGTCACCTCTCCAATTTCAAAATCTTGAAAACAAATCTGTGCAATCATTTGGTTGTCGAAAACAAAATCATCAGAATTCTGATGAATGTTAATCTTATCGAATACTTCTTTCGAGAATGCCCTATAACCCGTATGATACTCGGATAGTTTCTGTCCCATAAGTATATTCTGAAATAAAGTAAGCACGCGATTTGCAATGTATTTATATAACGGCATTCCGCCTTTCAAAGCGCCCTTGCCAAGAATCCTAGATCCTAAAACAACGGGATAAACATCAAAAGCAATTATGCCTGATATTGCATGAATCAGCTTTGGTGTATATTGATAGTCTGGATGCAGCATTATTATAATATCTGCACCCAATTCAAGGGCTTTAGAATAACAAGATTTTTGATTGCCGCCATAACCCTTGTTTGATTCATGACGAATAACATGAGCTATTCCAAGGTCTTGAGCAATCTGAGAGGTATTGTCTTTACTTGCGTCATCGACTAGAATTACAACGTCAACAATTTCCATAGGAATCTCACTGTAGGTCTTTGCTACGGTTCCCGCTGCATTATATGCAGGAAGTACAACTGCTATTTTCTTTCCGTTTAACACGGCATAAAAATAATGAGGATATGTGAATTGGAGATGTATTTCAAGCACTGAATCAATCTTTCCTTAAATTTGTAGTATGAATGGTTTAGCTCCACTTGCTGAAAGAATGCGCCCAAAGGATTTGGCATCCTATATTGGACAAGAACATCTACTCTCAGAAAATGCACCTTTGACGAGATCTTTAGAGGCCGGAATTATTCCTTCTATGATTTTTTGGGGGCCACCCGGTGTTGGAAAGACTACACTCGCCTATCTTGTAGCAGAGAAACTAAAAAAAACAATTCATACGCTTTCTGCAATATCTTCAGGCGTTAAGGATGTTCGTGAAGTCATTGCCAAAGTCCAGAACGCAGGGATGTTTCAAGAATCAGGTACGATATTGTTTATTGATGAAATTCATCGGTTCTCAAAATCTCAGCAAGACTCTCTTCTAGGTGCTGTAGAAAAGGGTATTGTAACACTGATAGGTGCTACAACCGAAAACCCTTCTTTTGAAGTGATCTCAGCACTCCTGTCGAGATGTCATGTGTACACCCTTAAAGATCACACTAAAAAAGATCTTATTGCACTTCTCCAAAGGGCAATAACTCAGGACAGTATTTTGTCACAAAGAAAAGTAAGCTTTAAGGAATATGACAGCCTACTCGCTATATCAGGAGGGGATGCGAGAAAAATATTAAATGTATTTGAAATCATCATCAGTGCATTTCCTGAAAATGAATCCATTGAAATAACGAACAAGTTGGTTCAGGAAAACGCGCAACAATCGCTAGCGCGTTACGACAAGGATGGAGATCAGCATTACGATATAATTTCTGCCTTCATAAAAGCCATTAGAGGAAGTGATGCAAATGCTGCCGTGTACTGGTTAGCTCGTATGGTTGAAGGTGGAGAAGACCCGAAATTTATTGCAAGACGTCTGATTATATCAGCTTCTGAAGATATTGGTTTGGCAAATCCCAATGCGCTTCTTCTTGCAAATAACACTTTTCAGGCTGTAGAAAAAGTAGGTTGGCCCGAGTCAAGAATTATTCTAGCACAATGCGCTATATATTTGGCAGATAGTCCTAAAGGCAATGCTGCATACATGGCAATAAATAACGCACAACAAACCGTTAAAGAAACTGGTAACTTAAATGTACCTGTCGCTCTTCGAAACGCCTCGAGCGCACTCATGAAAGAGCTTGGCTACGGTGAGAAATATAAATACAGCCATGATTTTGCTGGGAATTTTATTGCACAAGAATTCTTACCTGAAGAAATTAAAGGCAGTACTTTTTTTCAGGCTGGTTCAAGCTCAAAGGAACAAGCTATCGAAAAGAATCAAAACAAACTGTGGAGTAATAAATACAATAAATAATGGGAAAAATTTTATACTTCCTTTTCCTATTACCATTATCATGGTTACCAATGGGTATTTTGCACCTGATTTCTTACCTGCTCTATTTTTGTTTGTACTATATTATCGGGTATCGAAAAAAAATAGTTTTAAATAATCTATCTAAAAGCTTTCCTGAAATGGATTCTAAACTTAGGAAACAGATTTTTAAGGATTACTATTTACATTTTTCAGACATTATCGTTGAGGGAATAAAGAACCTTAGCATCTCAGAAAAGGAGCTTAATAAAAGATACAAGGTCATTAATCCTGAGCTTGTAAATGAATTTTATAAAAAAAATAAAAGTGTCATACTATGTTCTGGGCATATTAACAACTGGGAATGGTGGATTACCCTTCAAAATAAGGCAATTAAGCATCAAGCTATTGGAATAGGCATGCCTTTATCTCAGGAATCACTCGGCACTAAGATTAACGAAAGACGCGAAAGACTCGGTATGATAGTCACAGATTCTGTGAACTACAAAGCAGCCATAAATAAACTTGAAGATCAGGTTTATGCTTTACTCATTTTAGGAGATCAATCTCCAGGAAGCGTAAAAAAAAGCTACTGGACACCTTTCTTGAAGCAACAAACTGCATTTACATTTGGTACAGAAATGATTGCCAACGCCTATAATCTTCCTGTTATCTATTATTCTGTAAAAAAAGTCAAGCGTGGATTTTATGAACTCGAATTTAAACTTCTTACTGAAGAACCCCTATCTTTACCATACGGAGCAATAACAGAAAAATATGTATCCGCTTTAGAAAATGATATTTTAAATCAACCAAGCCAATGGATTTGGTCTCACAAAAGATGGAAAAAAGAAATACCCAATGATATCAACTCAATTAAAGATGAACATAAAAAACATTTTAACACTCGTTTTCGTAGTCACTAGCTTATCAACCTCTTCGGTGATGGCGCAGTACAAGCACTACGCAGACTCTAGAACACACTCTAGAGGCATTGCGGGGTTTAAAAATAGTTTATACCTCAGCTCGAACACTGGATTGATCTATGAATATAATGTAAAAACACACAAATCTAGATGCCTAAATCTTTCATCTCCATTGCATGAGCTTCGGGATATTGATGTAAATGGCCAGAAAGTCATTGCCATGCAAAGTAATGACGAAAGCCAGCTTTCATATATTTTAAATGGCAAACCTATGAGAATGAGCATAGATGCAAATGAAGTTTTTTATGATGGAATGGCCATGTATGCTATGAAAGGAATGCTATTCGGAGATCCTGTAGACGGTAAATTCCCTATTTACTGCACGAATTCTGGAGGTATCAAATGGGTGCCCACAAAAACAACCTTAAACGCTCTTGAGGGAGAATTTGGTTTTTCTGCAAGCGGCACGAGTATAATATATATTGATGGCTCATTTGTAATTGTCACAGGTGGGATGAACTCTAGATTTATTAGTACAGGAGATATGGGTAAAAGTTGGTATACCTCAAAACTGCCTTTTGAATCAAAACCGAGCTCTGGAGCCTATTCTGTTGCAATGAAAGACTTACAAAACGGTGTCGTTGTTGGCGGCAACTACAAGAACCCTAACGATTCAAACAAAAACTGTTTTCTTACTAAAGACGGTGGAAAAACATGGATTTCACCTTTGAAAGGACCTAATGGTTATCGATCTTGTGTCATTGTTCATAAAGGTGTTTATTACACCTGCGGAACAAACGGGATTGATTACTCCCTAGACCAAGGAATGAATTGGTCGGCTTTAACTACGGGAAAATTCTATAGCTTAACTGTTTTAAAGAACAAACTTTACGCTTCTGCTTCTGAAGGAAGGATCGCGAAGTTTAAACTCGTAAAATAAGGAGAAGCTTTTCTGTTTTTCTCTAGGCTATTTTAGACATTCGATTATTTTTGTAAAAATTTTATTTATGAGCGCTATAGAACGAATTCAATGCTTGATTATAGGTTCCGGACCTGCAGGATATACCGCGGCAATTTATGCTGCAAGAGCCGATATGAAACCAGTCCTTTATGAAGGACTACAGCCAGGTGGACAGCTAACAACAACGAATGAAGTAGAGAATTTTCCAGGATACAGAGACGGTGTAACTGGACCTGAAATGATGATAGAGCTTAAAGATCAAGCACAACGATTTGAAACAGATGTTAGACCTGGATTCATTGATAAGGTTGACTTTTCTGGTGACGTACATAAATGCTGGTCTGACGATGGTAAAGAAATTCATGCAGACACAGTAATCATATCAACAGGTGCATCCGCTAAATACTTGGGATTAGAAAGCGAACAAAAATATTTACAGCTCGGAGGTGGTGTTTCCGCTTGTGCAGTTTGTGATGGTTTTTTCTATAGAGGTCATGAAACGGTTATAGTTGGCGCAGGAGATTCAGCTTGTGAAGAGGCACATTATTTATCGAAACTATGTACTAAAGTAACTATGCTCGTGAGAAGAGACGAATTTAGAGCTTCAAAAATCATGGCCGAGCGCGTTCGTAAAACAGAAAACATTGAAATACTGTACAATACGGAAACCAAAGAAGTACTGGGAGATGGTCAGTTAGTTACAGGTGTAAAAGCATTTAACAACAAGACCAATGAAGAAGTAGAAATACCATGTACAGGTTTCTTTGTTGCCATTGGACATAAACCTAATACAGATATATTTAAAGACTTTTTAAATTTAGATGAAACAGGCTACATCGAATATGAACAACCAGGAACTAGCTATACCAATGTTAAAGGTGTATTTGTTGCTGGAGATGCCGCGGATAAAACTTACCGACAGGCAGTTACTGCTGCGGGAACAGGCTGTATGGCTGCACTTGATGCCGAACGCTATTTAGCTGCTAAGCATTAGTCTTATTTCATACAATCAAAAAGTGCCTCTGCGAGCTCATCTGGAATTTCTCCGTGAGTTTCATAGTATTTGATATAGGCCTCGTCCGTCTTAAAGTGCTCTTTAACTTTTGAACCATAGCAATCACAATCATAGACATCATCAATACACTTCTCTGTAAAGTCTGCCATAGTTTTGTTCATAGATTCTTCTGGGTTGCCGCATGAGGCAAAAATGAGCAGCATTAAAAAAAGACATGGTTTAAGAAGTGATTTCATATTTGCTTATTTAAAAAGGTAAATCAACTGATTCAACCTCTGATTCGTCAATATTTTCTCCACATGGACAAAGCTCATCCATATCTGCTAAAAACTTATCACGTTTCCCCGTGCTTTCGTTCGCATTCATTTTGTTATAATCTTCAAAGTTTGGAAAACGTTTTATGACCTCTCTTTTAAAACATAAAACATTAAAAGATCTATTCTCATTAATTAATTTTTCACAATCAGCCATCACCTTTTCTTTCCTTTCGGTCGTCCAACCATCATTCATTTTGGAAGTCCTAGTAATCATTATTCCACTTACAAAACAAGCAACTAAAACCCAGGTCAAACCTGCGACTTGCCCTAGTTTATTACCCTCACTTCTGGCTTTACCAATGAGTCTAACACCTAAAAACAAAAACATAAACCCAACAACGGCGATAAAAATAAGTCGGAACATCATTTTGTTTTCAATTGACCAAGACGCTCCTTTCAAAAGAATTAAAGCTGTCGCTAAAATACCGCCAGTCAAAGCAATTAAAAAGGTCAAACCTCCATATATTGCAAAACGCTCGTTATTAGCGTCTTTACTTGATTTCCGTAGTTTATACCCAAGATACATTCCTGCAATTGAGAGTAATAGAATGGCTAAAAGTTTCATAATATTCTGTTATTTTAAGATAAATATAACAATTCAATTAAGGAATTCACAGACTGAATCTTTATTTTAGCATGATAATTGCAAACCCTAAAGAAAACAATAATTGTTTTCAGAAATTAAAAATATAACCATATGAAATTTATTTTATCTAGCTTCTTGGTCCTTTTTATGGCTCAAAGCACTTTTGCACAAAACAGAACAATCTCAGGTGTCACCTTCCCTCCAAAATTGGACATTAAAGGGACTTCTCTTTATTTTAATGGCTGTGGACTGAGAGAAAAGTATACACTCGATCTATATGTTGCAGGTCTATATCTTGACAAAACAACGATGGATGCCAAAAAAATCATGGCATCAAACTCTAGCTCCGCCATAAAGATTGTTATCACCTCAAGTAAAGTTACACGTGATAAATTCAATGAGTCGGTAAAAGATGGTTTTGAGAATGCAACAACAGGAAAAGCAACAGCTGCTGAAATCGCTAAATTCAAAGGATTCTTTTCGGACCCGTTTAAAGTGAAAGATGAGATTCTAATGATTTATGTTCCTGGAAAGGGAGTTGCAGTAACTATTAACGGCAAGTACAAAGGAATCGTTGAAGGTCTTGAATTTAAAAAGCGTCTTTATGCGATATGGCTTGGGGATAAACCTGCAAGCGGTAAGCTGAAAAAAGGAATGCTCGGCAGACTTTAATCAATATCTAATTTTAAAAGGCTTCCAACGAAGCCTTTTTTTATGTTTTATATTTTTTGATTTATGAAAAACTTTCTATCTCTCGTGTTTTTTTGCATACTGACTCAAACCATAGCTCAAAACACGATTCGTGTTATTGGACATCGAGGATGCAGAGGTGTTATGCCTGAAAATACAATTAGTGGTTTTCAACGCGCATTTGAAGATGGTGCAGATGGCATTGAATGGGACGTTGTTGTCAACGGAGAAGGTAAACTCGTGGTTTCTCATGAACCTTATTTTCATAATGATTTTTGCCTTGATCAAAACGGTGAAGTCATTAAAGACGAGAAAAAATATAATATCTATGAAATGACTCAGGAGGAAATTGAGGCTTTTGATTGCGGTTCTAAACCACACAGAAACTTTCCTGAGCAAGAAAAGTTTAAAGCAACAAAACCGCTACTTAAGGACGTTGTTGAATTGCTTCCTGTCAACGCAAACGGTAAATTGATTCTATTTGAAATAAAATCAGATGAACCAGAATACGGTATTTCACAACCATACCCAGTAGCATATGTTGATTTAATTTTAAAGGAGGTTGCAGCCTACAAGCTAAAAAATATCGTTTATATGAGCTTTG
>Ga0206131_10001572_pt1 | contig 29206 bp, 26 predicted proteins | sample Helgoland_Spring_FD_148636 | JGI IMG/M metagenome (GOLD analysis project Ga0206131, IMG submission 148636) | Pelagic subsurface seawater microbial communities from Kabeltonne, Helgoland, North Sea - Helgoland_Spring_Bloom_20160517_1 | ecosystem: Environmental > Aquatic > Marine > Epipelagic ...
AATTAAAAACAAAACAATTAAACAAAGACGCTTGCAACATCGCAAGATCGTAGCTTAATATTAACACCAATAGGAGATCAAAGCCTCCTTATGAAATAGGCCAATGGATTCTCAAATCATTTGATGAAGGACACGACATCATCCGGTGTTACTTTGCCGGGCACACCAGTCAATTCAAGCACGTCATTGGCTAGCTTTAAAACGCGTCCTCGTTTGATCATCGTTTCTTCATCATCCGCAACACCGATCACACGCGTCTTTTCGCCCATGGCTGCAAATCCGGCAACCAGACCTGCTTGTGTGCTGCTACTACCGGTGCATTGCAATACATAATCAAAATGAATGTCACGTTCTTTTGATTGTTCAACAATTTCTTGGGCACAATCAAGGTACCCTAACGTACCAAGCTTATGATCAGACGCGCCCCCATCTATCAAATAAGGTTTATGTCCCTGTTTTTTAAGGTATTCAACAAAATCTTCTAAGGGGCCCTGATCTTCGATGGGTCGGACGGTTTCATCAATATATAAATCCGCCCCCATCATGCTGCTTAAAAATATATTGCCCACTTTTCTGTAATTCGGACCAGCGTCTTTCGTCCATCCGTAATGAAGCAGCGCACATTTCATATTATTTTTTGCTGCTGCTGCCGCCGTTTGGCGAGTGTGGTTTGATTGGATCGCTCCAACGGTCACAAGCATATCATATCCCTTGGCCAAGGCATCCCCCACTAAATAATCAAGCTTGCGGGTTTTATTACCGCCCCCTTCCAAGCCGGTTAAATCATCCCTCTTAATCCAAAGCTCTTGCCCGTCCAGCAATTGACCAAAATTCTTTAAAGGATGCATTGGTGTCGGCAACAACGCCAACTAAGCATTTGGCCATTTTGAAAGTTTTTCTTTAATCAAAGTCAAACCCTCAAAGGCTTCAAAGTTCCTCGTTCCTGATCATCCATTTGATCCATAAGACCTGTTTCCCAGCGTAGATATTCTCTCGCGTGTTCCATATTGCCGCTATGGCGGCCGTGTGTGTGGAACATGAAATCTATGCGCTCGCTATCGAGCGGCCTGTCAGGCGTGGAAACCATCTTAAGACCCGCCGCTTTCCATTCGTCGGGCTCTGTTAATGAAATGATGGCATTGCCACCTAAATCCTTAACGATGAATTGCGCGGTGAATAAATCGGACGCAATGACGACTGGTTTCCCTTTAATATCAATTTTTGAAAGTTGTGGTCTTATGGTCCAGATGGCACCATCAATATGGCCTTCGCGGTAATCTTCGCTTGAGCGGGCATCTAAAATCATTGCGTCTGTATTTTTAAGCCCTTCTGCGTTGATAAATTCTAACCCTGATACATCAATATCAAATTCACCAACATGGACTAATTCCTGAACCGTTTCAGGATCAAGAAGATAAGCATCATGTCCCATTCCCTTAAGCCAGATTGCCGTCATGACCGCACGGATTTTGAAGTTATCATATAAAACGATGCGACCGTTTCTGGTTGCAAACCATTGGTCGGTTGCTTGAATTAATTGCCCGCCTGGAGTATGGCGAAAACCGTTAATATGGCCCGCTTCATATTCTTCACGAGATCTAATGTCATATTGGAATGTGGTTTTATTTGTTTCGTTTTTCCACTTATTTAAATCTGCCATACTAATGACCGGAATATCATATTCGGCGATCATTTGATTTGCTTTTTCCCCAGCATCCTTGACAATATTATCATCAATATCATTGGGGTATGATCGCTTAGCACCATATTCCAGTTCAAGTCCCGCGAGTTTCCAACCCATGGTTCCATTTTCAAGGGCATAAACCTTATTTGGAATTCCAAGTCTTCTTAATGTTTCGGCACCAATTAAGCTTCTGGTGCGTCCGGCGCAATTGACGATGATATCCTGATCAGGGCGCACGAGCATTGCTTGATATCTGAGTGACAGTTCCGCGTTAGGGCACGAGGTGGATGATGGGATCGTCATACGGTTAAACTCTTCGGGTGTTCGTCCGTCTAGAATAATGAAATTATCATCACCCTTATCCATACGTGCTTTTAATTCCGGTGCAGTAATGGATATTGTACCAAGTTCATGTTCCACCACTTCACCGAATGATTTTGATGGTGCGCTGATCCCTTCATAGAGCGCATAACCCGCGTCTTTCCATGCGCTAACGCCCCATTTTAAAACGACCACATCTTCATAGCCCAAATCTTCAAGGTGCTTAGCGGCCTTTTCTGAAACGCCGTTTCCGCCGTCCATTAAAATAACTTTTGTATGCTTGCCAGGAACATAAAGCCCAATACGCGCTTCAAGAATACTGTAAGGCACATGAGAGACAAAAAACGGATGACCACCGCCATATTCCGCCGTTTCACGGATATCCAGAAAGGCCCACTCATCTTTGCTTGAGAGTATTTTTTTTACTTCATGTGCCGTTTTATAATTCATGTGACTACCTTAAACTTAGTTCTTTTTCTGCTGCAATAAATCCAAAAGCGCTCCAGGCGCTCGTATCCATAAAACGTTCCATTAGATCATAGGCGCGTTCTTCATCACCGTTATAAAGGAACCAATTTGCGACACCAAATGCAATCGCCGCACCGCTTGGATCATTGGGATCAACATCGGTTAATTGCTCCGCTGGAATGATGCCTTTATACATCAGCGTTAGGTTGTGATAAGACATATTTTCAATTATTTCCATGTCTTCTTTGATGTTATGAAGGGAGGCTTTAGCCTCTTCCTCTTTACCGAGGCGGCGAAGATTCATATACATCCAATGGCCCGCCGAAACGATATTATCATCATTTAAATCAATGTCTTGTCCCATTTTAAAAGCATCATATGATTTCTGCCATTCCTGTCTTAGGAAATAAGAAAGACCCAAATGATAATAAATATTACTGTGGGTGCTTGTTAAATAAATCCCTTGTGGATTTGGTGCACCGTCCGGCTCTATTTTATCTTCTGTACCTTTAATAAGCTCCGCTGCCATTTCATAGTCAGCGACAGCACGGTCAATTTCTCTAACTGAAATATAACGATGACCACGATGACGATAAAGACGTGCTTCATTTGGGAATTTTTTAATGCCATCTGAATATATTTCAATAGCGCGGCGATAGTCGCCCGTATAAGCCACTCGGCGGCCATACCAAATGATATTCATAACATCATCGGGGTTTTGATCATATTTTGCTTTGGCTTCTGCTAAATTATTCAGAAGTCTTTCTGATGGTTTGGCCGGATAAAGTGGTTCTCCTAAAAATGACATTGCCTGAGCTTCGGCTGGTACATTTCTACTAAATAATGCTTCACGGGATTTAAGATCAACTTCCGCCGCAATATATCCAAATGAACCCCATGATGATGTTTTTAAGAAACGCTCCATCAAGTTATAAGCTTTTTCCTGCTGACCGTTATAAAGGAACCAATTGGCAACACCGTATGTTATGCTTGCACCTGCCGGGATATTAGGGTCGGCACTTAAAACTTCTGCTTCTGGCACCTCACCCTTATAAAACATCACGAGCTTATGATAATTATGAACTTCGATAATATTCATATCGGCGGTGACATGACGCAAGGCTTCTTCGGCCTCTTGATCACGACCTAAGCGTTTTAGATTCATATAAATCCAATGGGTCGTGGACGACGTGTTATCATCATTGAGATTTAAATCACGTCCCATTTTATAAACGCGTAATGAATTTTCAAAATCATGTTTTAAATAATACGCGAGCCCAAGATGGTAATAAATATTACTATGTGTACTGGTGACGGGAATTCCTGCTGGGTTGGGTGCGCCGTCCGGTTCAATTTTATCTTCAGTGCCTTCAATTAATGTTGCGGCGATTTCATAATCCTCGATAGCGCGGTCGAATTCACGGATCGTGATATAACGATGACCACGGTGGCGATACATACGCGCGTCATTTGGATGTTTCCTAATTCCTTCAGAGAATATCAATATGGCTCTAAGGAAATCACCCGTATAAGCAACACGGCGGCCATACCAAATGATATTATTAGCATCCATTGGGTCCGCTTCATACTTTGCTTTTGCCTCTACTAAATTCGCCAATACCTTTTCGTTTGGCGCAGGCATACTTAAAGGCTGATCAAATAATGAAATTGCCTGTGACCCATGTGGCACTTCAGGTAATAAATGTGATTGCTGTGCGAATGCTGATGCACTCATAACTAATGTAAATAATATAAATAATGTTCTCATTTTCAATCCCCTAATGATGCAAGATAATCCCGAATAGCGCGCACTTTGACGGGATCAGTAATATGACGGGAGAAATCATCACCCGGCGCCATTGATGGCGCATTTTCTGTATAGGGGCTGCCGACAATTGTGCGGCATGATGAATGCACTTCCCCTGTTTTAAATATTTTAAAAAGATTTTCCAAATTCGGTGGGTTGATTTTAGAGCACGGCATGATTGAAATTCGCCCCGCTGCTTTTTCAATAACCGATTTAATATTAAACGCGCCTTCAATTGCCGTCTCTTTTTGCCCGGACGTTAAAATACGTTCGATTCCCAATTCAATGGCAATTTCCAATGCTTCGCTTGTATCCGGTGTCACATCAAAGGCACGGTGCAGCGTTACACCCATGCCTTCTGCATGATCAATCAGTCGTTTTAATTTTTGTGTATCGAGTGCACCATTTTCATGGGTTATACCTATGACAATACCAGCCATACCATATTTCCGGCAGGTATCAATATCATGGAGCATCACATCCATATCTTCAAAATTGAAAATAAAATCACCGCCGCGTGGACGGATCATTGCATAAATGGGTTTTCCTAACTTTGCAGCACGTTGCATTAATCCGGCACTTGGTGTTGTGCCGCCGATCCCTAACGCATCACATAATTCCAATCTGTCGGCACCATTATTCACCGCATTCATCGCGCCTTCAATGTTATCGACACATACTTCAAATGTAATTTTGCTCATTTTATAATTCTACTTCGCTTATGCGGGGAAACAGCAACATCCCCCAAAAATTTTAGTTATCTAAATGCACACTTTTTAGGAGGTGCTAATTAATTCAAACCAACTCACTAGGACGTTGTTCTGGAGCACTCATGGATGGTTTCCATAGCCAATATAAGCCAGGTTCATCCAAATTATAAGATACAACCTTATGATTGCCTTTATTGTCGATTGCGTGGATCACTAATCCGGCGATAAATCCGCCCTTTAAACTATCAACTTCCTCGACCGCGAATTTCACGGCATCATCAAGTGACTTGCCCATTTGCATGGCCATCACGATACTGCGTGACGTGCTACAGCGGATTGCCATTTCACCCGTATGGGTACAAGCTGCCGCACCATATAGGCTATCAGCATAAAATCCGGCGCCTGCAATCGGGCTATCACCAAGGCGTCCGGGATATTTCCAACCCCAACCAGATGTACTTGTTGCAGCGTGGATACCCTGATTTGCATCTTTACACATGAATACGGTCGTATCTCTTACTTTTTCTGGATCGGTAATAACACTATTAAGTGGTGCAAGCGGAATATTAGGGAATTTTTTAAATTCTTCTTCGCTTAATACATCGCGTAATTTTTGTTCCCAAACTTCACCGGAATTTTCAAGCAGTGTTTTCACTTTAGGAAGGCCTATTTCTGCGGCAAGGCGATCGGCGCCATCACCGGTCACCATAACATGATTTAATTTTTGCATCACCGCGCGAGCAACTTGCGCCGCATGATAAGTGCGTTTTAGTGCACCAACCGCACCAACCTCACGGGTATTACCGTCCATAACGCCGCCATCAAATTCCATTACGCCTAATATATTTGGCCAGCCGCCATAACCAACACTGCGAATTGTTGGATCGGCTTCGACTTTATTAATACCCTCAATCATAGCATCTAGGCCATACATCCCATCTGTAAGATGCCCTGCTGTTGTTTCAATTCCCGGCTCTCCTGTAACATTGGTGAGCAGGATCATTTCATCTTCTCTACTATTTGATTGCGCAAATGACTTGTTGGCTGACATTGAAAGTGCTGCCGCGGCGGCAGTTGTCTTTATAAAATTTCTTCTGTCCATTTTAGTCCCTCAGTTTACTTATGTTTATATTTGTATCTTGGTCGAATTAATCACGCGCATCAATAAAAAACTGCCACAGATAAGAATTTAAATTACCTGCGGCAGAAATTTTAAAATGTTAAATTTTTGATTTCAAGCATCTATAGCTTTTACATCATCGCCGCTAAATCCGCTTCAGCAGCAATATAACCGAAAGAGCCCCACGCTTTAGCCTTCATCATACTTTGAAGCATTTCTTTCGCTTTGGCTTCATCACCATTATAATAGTGCCAATTAGCAAGGCCATAAGCGGTCGCCGCATCTGCACTATCCTCTAAGTCAATGCCTTCTGATATCTCAGATTCGGTGAGTTCACCTTTATAGAAAAGAGTGAGTTTATGATAAGTATGATTTTCAAGAATTTTCATGTCTTTATTAATCACATCAAGCACATGTTTTGCTGCATCATGTGTCTCACCAGCGCGACGACGGATCATGTAGCGCCAATGCGTGATTGATACACGATTATCGTCATTTGTCGCAACATCAAGATCAAGATCATAAACACGTTTTGCGTTCTCCCAATCATGCTTAAGATAATAAGCAAGCCCAAGATGATAATAAATATTTCCGTGCAGAGTACTCACAGGAATTCCAAACTCGTTTGGTGCCCCATCTTGTTCGACTTTATTAGACTTACCTTTAATCATTTCTCCCGCTTTTTCAAGGTCCGCGATCGCACGATCAAACTCACGAATTGTGACATAGCGATGACCACGATGACGCAAAAATTGCGGATCATTCGGGTTATCTAACATACCTTCAGAAAAAATCTTAATCGCCTCACGGAAATCACCCGCATATGCAAGGCGGCGACCATACCACACAGCGTTATCTGAATTCATCGGATAATCCATGTATTTATAACGGGCATCGGCAAGGTTTTTCAGAACTGTTTCATTCGTCGCATCAGGCATCGTTAATGCTCTGCCATCAATTAATGAAACGGCTTCAGCACCTTCAGGAACATCTGAATAAAGATTACTTTGAGCGAACACATTTCCTACTGTAAGTAAGGATAAAGCCGCGGAGATTTTAAAGATTTTTTTATACATTGAATAAGCCTATATTTTGTTGGGATTTTATATCCGTTTTGTATGACCATATATATGGACAAAACCCACATTCTTGTCAATAAAACAAAAAAAGGCAAAATTATGCGTTATTGCTCTTGATCCATTTGGTAATTTCATCTGCAGTATCCGCTCTTTTAATATAAAACCCTTGAGCTTGATCACACCGCATTGTGGCAAGTTTTTTAAGCTGATCCTCTGTTTCAACCCCTTCAGCAATAACATTTAAATTAAAGCTATGCCCTAATCTAATGATCGCTTCCACCAAAGAATGTGCGCTTTTGTCTTGATCCATATCTCTGATGAAACTCTGATCAATTTTTAACTTATCAACTGGCAACCTTCTAAGATAAGAAAGTGATGAATAACCTGTACCAAAATCATCGATCGAAAGCTGAACACCCATTTCAGATAATTCATGCAAAATTCTTATGATTTCTTCGGTTTGGTTCATGATGACGCCCTCCGTAATTTCTAAATCAAAATATTCTGGATCTAATTTTACGGCTTCAAGACAGTTACGAACGAACTTGGGGAAATCTTTTTCGTGAAAATGAAATGGTGAAATATTCACCGCCATTTTAAAGGGCTCCAATCCTTGATCCTGCCATTTTTTTGCTTGATAACAAGCTTCAGGTAAAAACTGTTCTGTAAGAGGGATTATTTGTTTTGTATGTTCAGCAAGCGGTATAAAATCATCTGGCGATATCCATCCTTTATCAGGATGTTGCCAGCGCAGTAAAGCTTCGACACCATTAATCTGGCGATTATCAATGTTAATCTGTGGTTGATAATGAAGTAAAAATTGGCTTTTGCTAATGCTATCACGAATATCAAATAACATATTCGTTCTTTCCATAATCTCTGAATGCATTCCGTGGTCATAGACTACGACACTATATGCATTAGTAAGCATGGCTTTATTATAAGCTATCTTTGCATTTCGATTTATGTGATCTGTTTTATCGGCATGGTCCGGATAAATACTTATCCCTACAGAAATAGTCATCTCTATTGAGTTTTCACCTATTTTAATAGGTGCAGCTAATATTTTATTTAATTCTTCAACAAGTTCTAGAACTTCATTTAAATTATTTTCATTGCTGGTGATAATATGAAATTCATCATAGGCAACATGGGATAAATGCACATCATCTTGAAAAAATTCTTTACAGCGATTTGCGATTTCTGTCACAACTTGATCACCAGCACTCAAACCTAAAAATTCATAAATTTCATTTAACGAATTTAAACCAAAATAAACAAGCGCCATAAATTGTTCGTCTTTAAGCTTCTCATTTTTAGCCGCTTCTCGTCTAAAATCGACAATGCGCTTTCTGACTTCTTTTTTATGCAATACTTGATTAGGCAGACCGGTTAAACTGTCATGCTGCAATACATGAATGATATCATCTGTTCTGGCCTGCTCAAGTGATGTTACATCAGTATAATTTAATACAAGCTGATCATCACTTATCTTCATTACTTTACTATATAAATTACGACCATCCGCCAATACTAATTTCACAAGGTCATCTTCATTCTTCTCTTGCAAAATTTCTTTAATATGCGCGTCAGCTGCATGATTAACATCAACATTACCTTGCCAAGATTGTTTAATAATTTTGCGAATAACCTCTTTCAAGGTCATGCCACGTTTTATTAATCCAGTAGGTAAATTAAATATATTTTCAAATGACTTATTCCATGAAATCATTTTTCGATTTCGATCGAACATTGCCGCACCCGCTCCTAAATTATCAAGCAACAGTTGAAATCCTTCATATGATTTTTGGTTTTGCTTGGCGATTTGCACAACCTCATCCATTAATAATGAATTGCGGTTTTGTAAAAATAGAGCGCTTAAAATCATTCGGTGAAGACTTTGTCCAATAAGGCCTGCGACGACACAAAAGGTTAATGCCCCTATCCCCATTATCGTTCCATATTCTTCTGAATTCGCATTAATTAAATAGACCGTACTAAATATCGCTATAGGTATTAAAAACATAGGTATGTGCACTGCTGCTTATGGCTGAGATACAGCATAAAGCAAGTAACAACGTCACTAGTGTTAAAGTAAGAAGTTCCCCTTGCAGATAGTCAACGGGTATGAGCGTCACTAACCCCCACATAACACCTAATAAAAACGTAATACCTGTATAAATTAAGAGCCATTTATTGGATTTTACGTAAAAATCGGATTTAAAAGACGCGCGATAAATCACAAGCCTGACGGCTAGTAAAAACATCATTCCGGTGGCCCAATAATACTGCAGCGATGAGGTAAAATTATCGCTAAAAGACCAAAAGTAAACGACCATTATCACAACACTACCGAGTGTATTAGGAATAATATGAGAAAATAATATTCTTAATTGGTCAGGTAAGGTTTGGCGGAGTTGATCGCGATCACTCGATGCTTCTTTTATATTATTTATATCGACTATTTTACTTGCTCCAGAAGGAAAGGTCTGAATAATATCATTAATAATATAGAATTAACGATAATTAATTAATATATAATTACAATTTTATACGGATAAAATTATGCTTAAGGCAAATCAACTTACAATTACCAACATACGTAATGAACTTAATAAAATTAGTGATGAGATGCTTATTCTCATTAAAAAATATAACTTAATGGCCAATTCTCAATTGGAAGTAGTTGAAATGGCACGGCAAAATATTACTGATCAAAAAGATTATATACGGTTTTTAGAACTATCATTAGAAGGCCGTATATACGGCGATGCCGCTGAAGCTCTTGAAAAAGCAACGGTTTCTCAAAATGAAAGCCAGAAACCTCATTAGGTAATTTTTCTTTTAGTTAAGAACTTTTTCAAGCCCGTCAAAAATCATATTCCAACCTTGAATGGTTAATTCTTCATATTCTGACCAAACATCATCCATTTCATGTGTGATCAAAACTCTGCATCCATTTTCCGTCTTTTCAAAATCGATAATTACGTTTGAGAGTGCATCATCATTGGCCGTTTCCATATAATAACTAAAGACGATACGTTTTGGACGATCAATTTCATGAAATGTACCCACATGCATTGCCATTTCTTCGCCGCGTCTTTCTCCTATTCTGAAATCTCCTCCGACACGAGGATCAACATCTGATACTTTATCAACACCCTCAGGCGTGCTAAACAACCACTTTCCAAGATTTTTTGTATCTAACCATTCATCAAAGACAATTTCCAAGGGAAAATTAAATTCACGAGATACAGTCACCTTAAAAACGTTAATGATATTTCTTCTTTCAACCATTATTACCTCCTATTAGTTAAAGTATCTCTTTCAAAACACTTCGGGAAATATTACCGCCGCAAGCAATGATTGCGACTTTTTTGCTGGTCCATTTTTCCTGTTGCTTTAAATATCCTGCAACAGCGACCCCAACGGCCCCTTCACCAATCGTATTGGTATCATCAATAAAAATCCTTAAACCTTCAATCAACTCTTCTTCGCTTACCTCTAAATATTCATCAACATAATCACAGCAATATTCAAATGTAATCGTCCCCATTTCAACACCACCCGCGGTACCATCTGATAAGGTTGGGTCTGACGGCAGATCAAGCACTTCACCAGCAGCCACACTTTGCATCATGACATTTGAATTAGAGGGGGATACGGCAATTATTTTTGTCTTTGGTGATAAATTTGCCATAGCGATCGCGATCCCAGACATTAGGCCTCCACCGCCTAATGAAATAAATACTGCGTCCAAATCCTGAACTTCTGAAAAAAGTTCAAAACCAATCGTTCCCTGACCTCCAACAATTTGTGGATCATTATAAGGAGAAATAAAAGGAATATCATTTTCAGCCGCAAATTTGCGTGCATTTTTTTCACCGTTAATGGGATCCCCTTCATTTTTCACTACGTCTACGCCATATGAAACCATACCGTCGTATTTAGCTTGTGACATATCATCAGGACCAAACACGGTTCCTTTTGTGCCCGTTTTCTGGCACATGTAGCCAACACCTGCTCCATGATTACCCGTAGATGCTGTTACTACGCCCTTTTTTCGCTCAGCGTCCGTCATGGAAAGAATTTTATTAGCCGCGCCACGTAATTTAAATGAACCGGTTGGGTTTAAATTTTCCATTTTAAAAAAAACACGCGTGTCACTATCACTTAATGTTTTACTTAATCTAAGCGGTGTTGGCGCGACTACATGCTTAATTCTTGCTGATGCCTTAGCAATTTCAATAAATTGATCTGTACCTAATTTCTTACTCATTTAATTTACTTTCCCTGGTGATAATTTTTCATCGAAATTAGTCACATTATATTTTTCAACGATTTCCTTGACCTTATCAACATCGATTGCCTCTAACGTTCCGCGACTACTCTTTACCGTTTCCGCCTTTAACATCGCATTATAAACGCTTTCCTGTATTGCTTCGACCACAGCTTGGAATAATGGCGACATCGCCGTATTGCTTAATGTTTTGGCAGGAACGGGCTCCCGCGCGCCACGGTCACGACGCACGTCCGGACTGGTGGAAAAGGCGATCACATAATCACCCGAACTATTATGAGCAACGGACCCTGTCCGCGCGAGCCCCATCATGCCCCGCTTCGCCAAACGGTCAAGATTTCGAGATAAAATCGGCGCATCGGTAGCAACTACCATCATCATTGAACCACCGTCCATGGGAACAACACCTTGTCTCGCTTCTTCTAATTGCGTTTGATAAGAATATTGCCCAAGTTCGCGACCAACTGGAGCCCCATTTACATTTAAATCGCCACCGAAGTTCGTTTGCACCAAAACACCAACCGTATATCCACCAAGGCTTTTCGGCAATACACGTGAACTTGTACCAATGCCACCTTTCCATCCAAAGGCCTGAGTACCTCGACCTGCGCCAACGCTACCTTCTTCAACCGGCCCCGACTTTGCGGCCTTTAATGCCGCAAACGTATATTCCGACTTTGCGCTATCATCTGACCACATATTATTCACGCGACTATCATTGGTTTCGCCAACCACAGGGTTGACTGTATGCTGTCCCTCACCCGGTTTATCTAGCATCCAGTCCTTTAATGCTTCCGCCGCCGTCCAAACACACAGCGTGCACCCAAGGATAATTGGCGTTTCAATTTCACCAAATTCACGCAGCTGTGTTTCACCAACCAATTTCCCATAACCATTGCCCGTATGGATCCACGCGGGAATAGGATGGGTATACATATTATGATCCGATGGAATAATCGCAGTAATACCGGTCCTGACATCATCACCGGCATTAACTGTATGATGACCAACCCGAACCCCGGCTACATCGGTAATTGCATTATGTTCACCCGGCGCTATTGTGCCGACAATAATGCCAATATCCCGTGACCTTGGTTTATCATTTTCTGCCATCGAAACTGAACTTAATAATAAAGAATTACTGATTAATATGCTAAGCGTTAAAAGTGCCTTTTTATTCATGATCAATCCTTATTTGATAGACAAAAAAGCTCGCACATTCTAAGAATGAAATCAACCTGAATAAATGTTTGCTTAATTTTGCCGCAAAGGGTTAGTATATTTTTGAAAAAATAAGGGAGAAAGATAATGAGCCAATCAAGACGCAACTTTTTAAAAGCAGTCGGTGCAAGCGCGGGCATGAGCGCACTTTATATGTCCGGCAGCAATACAATGGCGCTGGCGGCAGGAGATGTTCGCGCCATGGCCACGGCACAAAATGGTATGACAGGCACAGAGATATTTTGGGATAAATTGCGCGATGAGTTTATCATTGAAAAAGATTTGATCATGTTAAATGCTGCCAATATGACGCCAACACCAAAAGTGGTTCATGAAACGGTGATTGAACATACTCGCGACATGGAAATGAATTGTTCATTTCAAAATCGCGGTAAATACGGCGGGTTGATGCAACGATCACGCGATTTTATTGCGGGCTTCCTTGGTGCGGATGCGGATGAAATTGGATTTGTCAGAAACACATCTGAAGCCAATAATACTGTCATCAATGGCCTTGACCTTGGCCCGGACGATGAAGTGCTTATCTGGGATCAAAATCATCCTTGTAATAACATTGCCTGGCATCAACGTGCTGAACGACTTGGATTTAAAGTTGTGACCGTATCAACCGACCCTAAGTTAAATGCAATCGAAGATTTAATCCGCCCCTTTAAGGAAGCCATTAATTCAAAAACGAAAGTTCTTGCCTTTAGTCATATCTCAAATCAAACGGGAACCACCCTTCCGGGGAAAGAATTGACCCAACTTGCCCATGCAAACGGGGCAAAATCGCTCGTGGATGGTGCACAAACGTTTGGTTATATGGATATTGATTTACATGATATGGGATGTGATTTTTACACCTCAAGCGGACAGAAATGGATCCTAGGCCCTCGTGAAGCGAGTTTTATTTATGTAAAAAAAGAAGCACAAGCCGAACTATGGCCCAATATTGTCACTGTGGGCTGGGAACGCTCAAAAGTGAATGGCGCTCAAAAATATGAAAGTCTTGGCCAACGTGACGATGGCCGCCTTTGGGCATTGGGGCGTGCGGTTGAATTCCACAATATGATCGGGCAAACACGTATAGAAGAACGCATCAATGCGCTCGCAGGAACTTTGCGTAATCATTTATCAGAACAAGTGCGTGACATTGATTTCTTAACTGAACAAGCAGACGGCTTTAATAGCGGTATCGTGGTGGCCCTTATTTCAAATACCGACGCAAAAAAAGCTGCCAAAACCATTTATGAAAATTATCGCATCTCGGGTGCGATTGGCGGAAACGGTGATGTGCTTCGCGTAAGGTTGTGTCCGCATATTTATAATTCTATGGATCAAATGGAACGCACAGCGAAATATATTTCGCTCTCCATTTAAGTGATAAATTTTAAAAAATAACAATTAGGAAATAAACCAAATGAAATATAAATTATTGAGCCTCTTATTGGCTTCATCAATCACTTTTTCTGCACATGCCGCTGACAACGAATTAAGCGCTGCTGAAAAAGCTGATGGTTGGGAACTTCTTTTTGACGGTCAAGATATCGACAAAAACTGGCGCGGCTATAAAATGGAAACTTCCCCAACCAAATGGGAAGTGGAAGACGGGGCAATTTTCTTTAATCCAAATAATTACGGTACGGGCGGTGATATTATCAGCCGTGAAAAATATAGCGAATTTGAGTTTTCATTGGAATGGAAAGTGGCCGCCGCATCAAATAGTGGGATTTTTTATCATGCCGTTGAAAGCGATGATTATAAATTTCCTTATGAAACGGCCCCTGAAATGCAGGTATTGGACAATGATCGACATGCGGACGGCAAAATAAAACAACATCGTGCTGGGGATCTTTATGATCTGGTAAAAAGCCGAGTTGAAAATGTGAAGCCTGTCGGCGAATGGAACAAAGTTTTAATCAAAGTAAAAGGCAACAACCTTGAACATTGGCAAAACGGTGAAATGGTTATTAAAACAACCATGTGGGATGATAATTGGGCTTCACTTATTAAAGACAGCAAATTTGCCACTTGGCCGGGATTTGGTAAATCAAAAATTGGCCATTTTGCATTACAAGATCATGGTGATCCGGTTTGGTATAAAAATATTAAAGTAAAAAAATTAAATTAATCAGTCGGCTGCGGGCGGTTTTATTTTTAGACGTTCTTTTATAAGCGCTAAGAATATGGCCGCCGAAATACCAGACGCGGAAAAAAGCATACACATCACCATGATTTGATATCGCACAGCAATTAATGGAGAGACGCCGGATAAAATTTGCCCCGTCATCATTCCTGGTAATGAAACGAGACCAACACCAAATAAAGCATTCACGATCGGAATTAGCGAAGCACGTAGAGCAATACTGCGTGCTTTTTTGTATGGCTCTCCTCTGCTCATTTCGGCCTCAACTCTTTCGGCTGCTAAGCTGATACTATTCATTGAGCTGGAAAAAATCATTCCGGCAAGCGGGACTAAATAGCGCGGCTCATACCATGGCTCTAATCCCAGCACCCCTTGAGTGATCATAAAGAGTACCGATCCGCCGCCAATAAAAATTGAGATAAATGATAATGGATACAGAGCCTTACGATGGATTTTTAAAGTTCTAAGTGAAATCCAACTAGAAACTAAAAGCATTACTGATAGCACGGTAAGTATAATCCAAACGTTTTCTGCATTAAATAGAAACGTTAAAAAATAACCAACGACAAGGAGTTGAACGAGCATCCGAGATATGCCGAAAAGGGCCTCTTTACTATCGCCTTTCCATTGCTGCAAAATGATGAGCACAATGACAACAGGAATAAATGCCAATGCAAGATTAGCCAGTGATATTACCTGTATCGTATCCATTTTTTCCCTTTTGAGTTTGTTGGCTAGACTTTATAACAGCCTTATCATAATTGCATCTCTAAAATTGAAAAAATCACTATTACCTAAATTCTACAATCAGAATTTTTTAATAATTTTCAAATAGGCAAATTTATATTAAAAAAAAACGGGTATTTTGAGTAAAAACATATTATAGCTACTGTTAATTACATGTTCATCATAAATTTGGAATTATGCTGTTTAGGATTTTCCACTGAAGAATTTAAAGGTTAAGAAATGAGTATTAGCTCTAATAGCGCTTATAAGCATAATAATAAATTAAATGTATCAAAATTAAGCAAATCATTTTTCATTGCTGTACAACTAGGGTCATTTACGTGTCTTTCTGCCTATGCACAAGAAGTGACAATCTCCGATGAAAGAAATACCGGAATAAGCACAGGTTCAGCTAATGGTGGCAGTGCTGCTGATATCATTATTGATACAGACGGCAGTATCAACCTTGAAAGCGGAACAGGTATAACAATTGATAGCAATAATGATGTTACTATTAACGGTAGTATTAATAATAATGCACAGAGTGATGCAATTGGCATTAATATCTTGGTTCCAGATGCCGGGACACGAGTTTCTGATCTAACTGTTTCGGATAATATTACTATTAGTGCCGTTGGGGACAATGATAATCTCGGAACCAATAATTTTGGATTACTTGTTGAAGGGGATGGAACCCTCCAAGGTGATTTATTTTTTGATGCTAACGGTGACATAAGATTGTTTGGCAGCAACTCGGCAGTCGTATCTTTAAAATCTGACTTAGATGGCAATTTAACTTTAAACGACATCTTAGTTACTGGTGATAACAGTAACGCAGTTGAGATATTTGGAAATGTAAATGGAAATATAGCGTCAAATTCCAACATTACTGCTAGGAATGTAAATAATCATGGTATTTATATTGGTGGTGATGTTACCGGTTCTTACAAAAATAGGAGCGCTATTCAAACTGGAACAGACTCTTTTACCAATTTTTCTACAAATGTTACTACGGATGCGATCTCAGGAATAGCTTCACTAAGAATTAGTTCGAACATTACCGGTGGTTTTGAAAATAGTATTGTCTATTTTGATATTAATGGTAATGAAATTAATGTTGCAGAAAACGAATCCACTGCCGGCCTATCTACAAACACTAGTAATATCAGTGCCTTGGGTGGAGGTTATGCTGTGATGATAACCCCTGAAAAAATTGATGACACTCCATGGACAGACATCACCCTTGGAAATTCAAACTCCTTTTATGGTGATTATTCTTTTGTCAATCAAGGTACTATTAGAGCCAGAGGGATAAATAGTGGACAAGAAACAACAGCCATATTAATTTCAGGGACGACAAATAATTCTACCACATATTCAACAAGTTTCGATTTTGGTCTATATAATGGACTTTGGGGTACTATTGAAAGTGAAGCGTTAGATGCGAATTCAATTGCAATAGATATTGGTGTTGATACTACAATTCCGGAAATAATAAATAACGGAATTATTACTTCCACTGCAAATACTACATTTGACAATGATGGCATTAGAAGCGGCTCAGGTGTTGATGCTTACGGCATTAGAATAGCTTCAAGCAGTGTTGTTAATCGCATAGAAAATGATGGCACAATAAGTGTTACAGCAGCTGGTGCAAGTACTTCCGCTTACGGAATAATCGATAATTCAGGCTCTGTTAGTGAATTTACGAATACTGGAATTCTAAGAACATTTAAGGATGCCGATAGCAATGGTCAAACAATTGCTTTAGACCTTTCCAATAATAATACTACTATTGACTTTAATAACGAAGGACAAATAGTAGGCGATGTTTTACTGGGTGATGGTATCAATACAATTGATATCGTTGGCTTGTCAGAAACAGAATTAAATGAAGCAACACAAGCATTTATTGATGAAGGCATACTGGAAGAATTATATCAGCCTCGCTTGGTTCGTGGGATTGATGGCGCATTAATCCTTGGCACAGGGTCTAGTACAATCAATATGAATGGTAATTCGGTTATAGAAGGTGGCATTATTTCACCTAATGGCAATTTAAATATCACACTAAATGATCAATCTGAACTTCGTGTTACGTCTGCAAACAGATTAAATACTGAGAACCTAGCAATTAACGATCAGAGTACCTTAATAGTAGAAATTGAAGGGGATGGTAACTTTACTGGGGGCGTAAATGCTACTGGTGACGTTGTTTTTGGCCCAGAAAGTAACCTGTCTATTGAGATCGCGTCTCTCGTTGGCGAAGAAAATACATTTGAAATAATAAAATCCAATAGCCTGACTATTGATAGTGACGCAAATATATTTAACGCAAATGATCAATTATTTATTTATGATATTTCTTCAGAAATAGATGATACTTCCGTAACTGTTGAATTAAGAAGAAAAAGTGCCCTAGAATTAGGCCTTAATCAAAACCTTTCAGCAATTTATGAAGCTTCAATTCCAGCGTTATTTGATAATGAAGAAATAGCTTCGCAAATTAGTAGCATTGTAACAGAAGAAGAGTTCACTTCTATTTATAATCAAATGATGCCTAATAACTTATCGCAAGCAAGCAGACAAATTTTAATAACTAATAATAGTTTATCAGTTGGTGCAGTTTCTGGGCGGCTCGATAATCTGCGTCTCTTAAAACGAGTTCCAGATAGTCCATTAGAATCAGGGCATGGATTCTGGGTGCAACAGTATGGTAGTAGATATGATTTCGACAATTCAATTGATGAAAAACCAGCTTATGGCCTGACATTTGGTTTAGCTGCCGGTTATGAAATCGCTGTAACTGATCAGGGTGCATTGGGTATTAGCATCGCGAAGAACTTCGCGGATATTAAATTGGATAATGCAGGTTCAAGCCGAGTTGGACTTGAAAATACGCAAGCAGGAGTTTACGGGTCATTTTGGCTATCTAATTTATTCGTTGAAGCTCAGGCTAATGTTGGTTTACTTGACTTTGAAAGCGACAGAGACGTTATTTTTAGCGATTTTTCGCGTACATCTGTAGGTGAATGGGATGGCTTACAATATTCATCTAACCTTAAAGTTGGCTATCAACTTGATTTGGGTAGTAAGTTTAGTTTAACCCCCTCAGCTATCATCAATTACACCAATATTAAACAAGACCCATATACTGAATCTGGCGGCGGTGGCGGTATTGACTTATCTGTTTCAGAAATCAGAACCGATTCTATGATAGGTACTGTTGAAATGGAATTTGCCTATACCACTAACTTTACAAGTGGTGACGACGTAATTGGACAACTTAGGTTTGGTCTTCATGGTGGTTATTCTAAAGAGTTTAGAAATGATCCACAGTCAATAACGGCACAATTTGCAGGATATGATAATCAATTCACCTTAACCGGTAGTCAAATTCCACAAAATTCTTATCAAGCAGGTGGAGGTATTTATTTTGGAACGAATATTACGCAATTTAGCATCGTTTATGATGCCGACTGGCGCGAACAATATATGGCACATATCGCTACAATGAATTTCCGCATAAGATTTTAAAGTATTTAGAAGCAACACTTATGATAGATGAAAAGATAGATCATCATTTCAACGAGTTGTCCCCTATTGATTTTAATATTTATGATGATTTTTCATTACTTAAAAAATTAAAAAGTGAATGCGTTAGTTACGATAAAGCGCAAGAATTATACCACTATACTTTAGGCGTTATTGAACAAATTCAAAGTGTTATCAATGAAGAGGATGAACACCTTGCCGTAGTCTACAATTTTCTTTCAAATAGTGAGCAAAAAGATTATCTGACTTTTCTGAAAGTTATAGAAAAAGACACCTTCGAATATATACAAATTAAAAAAGGGCTTCCATAATCTGGAAGCCCTTTTTTAATGGCGGAGAGGAAGTCTGCCATTTTTTTATCTCATCTCATATCAAATCGTCTTAAGCTCCTGATAACACGTTATATTTAAATGAATTTATATAAACTCGTATCATATTGTATCATTCTATCTTAATATTTATGTGGGGCTGTATGTGGGGCTGAAGGAAATATGATATGAGCAACTTAACTGATTTAAAAGCGCGGAGCATCAAGCAAGGTGATGGTGCTTTAGCCGATGGAACTGTCCCTGGGCTACGCTTGATACCCGGCAAAATTAAAGGCCAAGGTAAGTGGGAACTGAGGTTCAAGTCACCTGTAAGCAGTAAGCGTCGTGATATGGGTTTGGGCGTATATCCGGATGTATCACTTATTGATGCCCGGGAACTGGCATCAGAGGCTCGCAGACTAATGCGGGAAGGTAAAGACCCCATAGACGAACGTAAAGCAGCTAAGTCGGCTATTAAGCGTGAGACGTTTAAAGGAGAGGCTGAAGCAGCATATGAAAGTCGCAAGGCCGGATTTAGTAACGCAAAGCATTCGGCCCAGTGGATACAGCTATCCGCACCTACGCACTTCCCAAGCTTGGTGACAAAAAAGTAGAAGAACTAAGAGCGAGTGACTTCGCTGATATGTTAAGGCCAATTTGGATGGAAAAGCCAGAGACTGCATCAAGAGTAAAACAACGTTGCGATAAAGTAATGGAATGGTGCATAGCTAGAGATTTGATTGCTGCAAATCCAGTTAAGAGCGTAGGCTCTTTATTACCTAAACAACCCGGCAAGAGAGAGCGCGTTACGCGCCACCCATCTATGCCCTGGCAAGATGTTCCGAAGTTCGTCACAGACACGCTGCAGGCTGGTGGGAATAGCCGATCGAAGGTTATGCTTGAGTTCTTAATTCTTACTGCAACTCGGTCAGGAGAAGTTCGCGAAATGGAGTGGAGCGAAATCGACATTGATGAAGCCTTGTGGACTATTCCGGCTAAACGAATGAAAGCGAGGGTCGAACACCGGGTTCCCCTATCGGATAGGGCTATAGCTATACTACAAAACCAGAAGAGAAAGGCTGAACATCAAACACTGGTTTTTCCATCTGTTCGAGTAAGGTTCTTACTGATATGGTATTGACCAAGCTACTGCGTGATAAGCAAGTAAAAAGTGATGTTAAAGACCGTGTCGCTACAGCTCACGGCTTTCGGTCGAGTTTTAGAAACTGGGCATCCGAGAATGGCTATTCTCAGGTAATAGCTGAACGTGCCCTAGCACACACTATTAAGAACTCGGTAGAATGGTCATATCACCGAACTGATTTGCTCGATCAGCGCCGAATCGCGATGGATAATTGGTCAGTTTTTGTCTGTGGTGAAGCTTCAAATACCTCAAAAGTGCTAAAATTAGCGACACTAAGCAAAAAAAATTAAAATAAATTTTAGCCTCTAAGTTATTGATTTTATTAAAGAGTGTCAGGACAACTCGTTTATAGTGGACTTTGCTCTAAATCTGACTTTACCCCCCTTGACACTTCTGAGTAGTCTGCTATCAATTACTTGGAAATTGTCTCCAAATAGGTTTCATTTTCTTCCTTATAAGGAGGAAAAGGTTCGAAAAAAGAACCAAACTTAAACCTAATAAATGGAGGCATAAGTGGCCCAGTTACCCCCCAATAAAATTCATACTAATATAGTTGAACGCATCTCAAAGTTCGACGACCTACCCAGTTCAGCATTGCTGAATATTTCTGAAATTAAAGCACTAGCCGGGCGCACCACAAAATTAATCCCAGTTATCATAAATAAATTATTCTCTATCCACCTTTTTATCCACCCTCTTTCAATCGGTAGACCCACCTATTTATTTCATCTGAACCTGAATTAACAATAAATACGCCAATACTTAGTTTGAACTTCTCGGCGTTCAAAGTGAAACATTATGGTTAAATATCCTCACTATAATGAGCTATACAAGTAGTAATCAAATATCGAAATAGACTACTTTGAGTACAAAAAATGTAATAAAAAATTCAGAAAATATTTTTTTTGTTAGGTCACATTTTTTTAAGTCATTGAAAAAAAACAACATTTAAGTATTTAAATAAATTTTTATTATTTTTTTGATAAATCTGTAATTTTCTTGTAATATAAAAAAACTAGTATCAAATTGAATATAAATTTTATAATTTAGTTTGTTGAAGCGGTGTAACAAAAAACCGAATCAACACTAATAATTGAGGTGGAAAACTGCATGAAAATTTTACTAAAAAACGGCTTTAAAACAGCCTTAATCACAATTGCGGCCGGCATTTTACCAGCCACTGCAAATGCTGCTGACACACTTGCGAAAGATGATTTTGTCGGAATTTCATTCTGGGTAATCTCTATGGCACTTGTAGCTGCAACAGCATTTTTCTTTATTGAAACTACAAGAGTTGAAGGAAAATGGAAAACGTCCCTAACCGTATCAGGTTTGGTAACGTTAGTTGCTGCAGTACATTACTTTTACATGCGAGATGTATGGATAGCGACCGGTGAAACACCAACTGTTTTTCGATATATTGACTGGTTAATAACTGTTCCCTTATTGATGGTTGAGTTCTATTTAATCTTGCGTGCAATTACTAACGTATCACAGGGCATATTCTGGCGTTTGATGATCGGTACATTAGTGATGCTCGTAGGTGGGTATGCTGGTGAGGCTGGTTACATAGGTACAACTATTGGTTTTGTAATAGGTATGCTGGGTTGGGCTTACATTTTATATGAAGTCTTTGCAGGTGAGGCTAGTAAGGTTGCCGCTAGTGAAGCCCCAGCTTCAGTTCAGTCAGCATTCTCAACGATGCGTTGGATTGTGACAATTGGATGGGCTATCTACCCAATAGGTTATTTTATGGGTTACATGAACGGCGCTGTTAGCGACGAATCACTAAATATTATCTATAACGTTGCTGACGTTTGGAATAAAATTGCGTTTGGTGTGATTATTTGGAACGTAGCAGTTTCAGAATCAGAAGCAAAATAAATTAATATGTGGGGATAACTTGTTTCGTTATCCCCACACACATCACTTACTCATCTATAAGAATTGTGATTAATCAGGAGGCTGCCCAATGGATAAGCTGTCAGAGTTTCCCTCGGACGCTTCCAATTTTAATTTTTTAATCTCTCACAATGAATTACCAAATTCTAGTCATGTTTATGATTTAATTCTCAGCAAATTAGAAAACGTCGACGCCGCTCTCTCGGAAGCTGCATTTTATCATTTTAAAACACCAGGGAAAATGCTTAGAGCTAAAATGGCAATGCAAAGCGCCTCTTTAGCGGGTATAGATTCTTCAATTGCTTTACTATGGAGCGCTGCAGTTGAAGTTTTGCATAACGCTTCGTTAATACATGATGATATATGTGATGGCGATCAGCAACGTCGCGGGCGACCCTCTTTATGGGTAAAGTTTGGACAAGATACTGCATTAACGCTTGGTGACTGGTTGATTGCTTTGTCATTCGATTTAGCCTCAGAAGCGGCTGAAATGTCAAATACACCAAGACTTGTTGGAATTTTAGCTAGGCACATGGCTACGACTATTGCTGGTCAAGCAATGGAATTTAGATGGAATAGTGCCCAAAGTTGGGAAGTCTATCTTAAAATTGCAGCAGATAAAACTGCACCATTATTAACAGCCCCTATACATGGCGTGACGTTAATGAGCCGGGTAAGTGGTTTGGGGTATGCGATCTCGGGATATTTCTGTGATTTAGGTAAAGCTTATCAGATTGCAAATGACATTCTTAATTTCAAAGGTATTGATGGAGCCGAATTAATAGCTGGCGATTTAGCGCGTCGTGCGCCAAATGCAGTCACTGTTTCTTTTGTGGAATCTCTAAATTCTGATGATTATAAGAAATTTATAGCATGGTATAATCATTCAGATAATAAAGATTTAAAACTTTGGAGGGATAAAGTCTTTTCATCTAAAGCAATTGAAACTGCTTCATTAAGAATGTTAAAAATTCTTAACCTAGCAGAGCGTAATATAAATACATTACCGAGCTCGGCACAAGAGGCTGTTGTTCCGGTTCATTCTATAATAAAGCAGGTTTGCAAGCTTTCTGCATAACAAAGCCTTGTTTATAGATTAAATGATTATTTTCTTATTCTTAAAGTCAATTTGGAAACTAAAAAATTGGTAAAAAATAAAAATAAAGTTCTTGTAATTGGTGCGGGATTTGGAGGTATTGCTTCAGCGCTTCGTATGCGTGCTCGTGGTTATGAGGTAACTCTTGTTGATAGATTAAGTGCTATTGGGGGACGTGCCCAAGTATTTAATCGTGGAGGATTTAAACATGATGCTGGCCCAACTGTAATAACGGCGCCATTCTTATTTGATGAGTTATTTGAACTTTTTGATGAAAAACGTGAAGATTATGTAGAGTTTAGAGCGTTGGATCCTTGGTATAGATTTTATTTTCATACTGGCGAACAGTTTGATTATAGACCTTCAATTGAAGACACAAATGATGAAATCGCCAAGTTCTCACGAAAAGATATTCAAGGCTACAGTCGCTTGTTAAAAGCGTCTAAATCTATTTATGATATCGGATTTGAAAAATTATCAGATAAACCTTTTACAAAATTTTGGGATATGATGTCGCAAATACCCAGTTTAATAAAATTGCAAAGCTACATGTCAGTATCCGGTATAGTTAACAAATTTGTTAAGCATCCACTTTTAAGGCAGGCATTTTCAATACACCCGCTCTTAGTCGGTGGAAATCCATTTAGCACTACTTCAATATATGCCCTCATACATTATTTAGAGCGTAGATGGGGTGTTTTTTTTACTATGGGAGGTACTGGCAAATTAGTTCAATCATTACACGATCTGATGGATAGGGTTGGTATTGATATAGTATTAGATACAGATATAAAACAAATTAAAGTTTATAATAATAAGGCATTAGGTGCAATTAGCGTTGATGGTCGGTTTTTTGCAGCAGACCGCGTAATATGTAACGGTGACCCACCCACAGTCTATTCTCAGATGCTTCCATCTGAAATAAATCGCAGTAAACGGTTATTTCCAGAAAAACTAACTCAATATTCAATGGGTTTATTTGTACTATTTTTTGGTACAAAAAAAAAGTATGACGAGATTGCTCACCATACGATTTGGATGGGGCCACGTTATAAAGAATTATTAGCAGATATTTTTGACCGAAAAATCTTAGCAGATGATTTTTCATTATATGTTCATCGTCCCACGGCTACAGACAGTAGCTTTGCACCTGATGGGTGCGATAGTTTTTATGTTTTATGTCCTGTTCCTAATTTACTGGCTGATATTAATTGGGAGAAAACTGGCCCAATTTTGCAAGAACGAATACTTGAGGGCTTATCAACAACAATTATGCCTGATCTAAAATCAGTTATAACTGATGAATTCTATATGACACCTGTTGATTTTAAGGATGATTATAGATCAATGTATGGTGCTGGCTTTTCAATAGCTCCCATTTTTTTACAATCTGCTTGGTTTAGATTTCATAATAGAGATCCACATATTGATAATTTATATTTTGCAGCCGCAGGTGCACACCCAGGTGCTGGAATACCTGGGGTTTTATCATCTGCTAAAGTTGTAGAAAATTTAGTGATAGAAGATGAAGCAAGTAATTGAATTAACGAATCTTTTTTATATAAATAATATTTGGTAAAACATTTTGGATAGAATAGAAAGTGAGAAATTAAGTTCCTTAGAAGCACTAGCTAGGTTCGGAAAGAGTTTTAATTGGGCTAAAAAATTTCTAGGTAAAAAAATGGGCCATGATGCTGCAACCCTATACCGTTTTTGTAGAGTTCTTGATGATATGGCTGATGGTGAAATTGCAAATGGTCCAAAAAGATTATTTAATATACGTGATGGATTATTAAAAGATTATTCAACAAATGATCCTTTATTAGTTGAATTCGAGTGTTTTATTAAATCAAAAAAATTACCCAAACTAGTAGTTATTTCACTTATCGATGGATTACTTAGTGATCAGAAAAATGTTTTAATTAGAAATGAGTTTGAATTACTTCAATATTGCTATCGAGTTGCTGGTACCGTTGGAATCCTTATGTGTAATGTCCTAAATTGTGATGACGAAAATGCTATTGCTTATGCTATAGATTTGGGTATCGCGATGCAGTTAACTAATATTGCACGTGACATTTTAGAAGATGCAAAAATGGGTAGGCGCTATTTACCCGAAAGTTGGGTAGGTAATATATCACCTGAAGAAATTGTACAAATTAGTAATAATCTACAAATAAAAAAAGTACAAAACATATGTATGGGTTCGGATAGACTTCTCAAACTTGCAGAGAAATATTATACTAGCGGTTTAATTGGGTGTTCATATTTACCTATGAGAGCTCATGTTGCTATTTCTATTGCTGCAGCTGTTTATCGTCAAATAGGCATAAAAATTATTAGTAATAAACATTCATGGTTCAAGGGCAGAGTATTTACATCTACCTACGAAAAAACCTTCTGTACTTTTTATGGTTTTATATTGTTGTACAAACGAATGTTCAAAACGCTAGCTCATAAAAAAAGTTTACACGATCAATTAAGAGGCCTCCCTTATGTCAAATAATAAATTTGATAAAGAAGACGTTATATTATTGGGTGCAGGTTGCGCCAACCTCTCTCTTGCAGCGCGCGCTAATGAGCTTTTTGATTATGAATTCACTATAATTGATACCGGAATTTATCCAACTCAGAACCACATATGGGGGTTTTGGAGAATGCCGTGGCTTTCTAATACTAAGCTAATTTCTCGAAAAACTTGGTATAAATGGAAAATAATTGGTGCAAATAAATCAATAACACATTCAACTAATGTGTTTCCATACACTGCAATTAATAGAAATGATTGGATGAACGACTGTAAAAAAAAAGCTATTACTAATGATGTAAAATTTAAAGATAAATTTACAAAAATACACAAATCTCAAATTATTGATAGCAGACCACCAAAAATACCAAATAACAATATGCTCCAACATTTTATTGGATACGAGGTTCAAACAGATAAAGATGTGTTTGATGATACTACAGCAATTTTAATGGACTTTAGATGTGATCAAAGTCTAGGAATGCATTTTATTTATTGTCTGCCGTTTTCAAAACGACAAGCACTTGTTGAATCTACATTATTTAGTCCCAAAAAAGCGCCTTCTAAATTTTATGATAATGCAATTAAAAAGTATCTTAATGACATAATATCTGTTGATAATTTTACAATATTACGTAAGGAAAAGGGTACAATACCCTTAGGTATATTTGAAAAAAGAAATCCGTCATATGATGGTATTGGCGGAAATGGCGGGGCTATAAGGCCATCGAGTGGTTATGCGTTTGGTTTTATACAAAAACAAGTAGATAAAATTATTACTTCATCACAAAAGACAAAAAAACTGAAGGTTAGTTCGCCGCATACTAAATTCGAATTAATTATGGATCGTATATTTATAAAAGTTTTGAGAATCAATCCACTGATTGCACCTCAAATATTTGCTGCGATGGCCAAAAGTTTATCTGGTGATGAATTTGCAAAATTTTTAAGTGGTGAAGCAAATTTAAAGTTGTGGTTAAAAGTGATATTTGTAATGCCAAAGGTACCTTTTATGAAAGCAGTTATGGAAATTATTAAAGGTACTAATCCAAAATGGTAGATGTCGCGGTATTAGATCAATTAAGTATAATTGCTCTGTTGATGATTGTATTCATTGGTTTACCACATGGAGCGCTTGATGGCGCTATTGCTATGCACCTTGGCGCAGGAATGGGCATTGCTTCTGTTCTGCAGTTTTTATCTTTATATTTACTTTGTGGTGTGATTGTTGTGTTGATCTGGTATAACTTTTCAGCATTATCACTTTTAATATTTTTAATTATTTCAATGGTGCATTTTGGCTGGTGTGATGCAAATTCAAAAATAAGCTCATTGTTTTTTATACAAATAATTTGTCATGGAGGTATAGTTATATTTGGCATTGTTTACTTTCATATTGATGAAGTAATTCCATTATTTGATATCCTTACACAAGGTAACTCAAACCTTCCAATACAGGTTTCAGTTTACATGTTTTATGGTATTATATTTTTTACCGTATTATATTTTATTTTCATTTTTAAAACGCAGTCATCAATATTAAGGTTAATAGAATTATCTATTATATGGCTGATAGTCATTACATTCCCTCCGCTTCTTGGGTTTGCAGTTTATTTTTGTTTTGTCCATACAGCTAGGCATGTACGAAATATATGGAGGAAATTAGAAGTTGTGATCAGTCCTAAAGTAATAATGATGCAGACTTCAATTCTAACCCTATTAAGTTGGCTTTTGGGTCTTGCGGCCTATTATGGCTTTGATAGTGGTGATTTTAATACCAATATTATTCGTATAGTTTTTATAGGATTAGCTGCACTAACAGTTCCACATATGATTTTAGTAGATGTTTTTTTTCGAAATAAATAATTAAACAAACATAGGTAAAAACATTTCTGGATTTTTGAACCATTTAAAAATTAGCATAGCTATAAATAAAATAACAAATATTACTGAAATTATTAAAATTGCTTTGCCAAGCTTATCTTGTTTGAAAGTTTTTAGTTTCATATCATTCCTAATTTATTCTGTTTCATTTTAAAATAATGATAGGGCTCATAAAAAAGAATATTACCATATTTGATATAAATAAAATTTACAATGCAGTCTTTCATAGATTTCTTGTACCCTGTGGTGCTGTGTAAAATTTTTACAGCGATTGTCCGTCATCAAATATTTTAATTATAACATTGACAACTTTAATTAATTCTTATTAAAAAGGTTATTATTACAAACAAAATTTATTTCTCATTTAATGTTTTCAAATAGGTTAGGGTCTCAGATGAATCTCTTCACGATACGAATACTAGGCACACTTCTTTTTTCTCTTATGACTGTTTTAGCATCTGCAAATGCTCAAAATAGTTCCTCGGTCTATGATGGTCCTTATATCGGAGGTAACATTAGCTACCAAGCAATCAGTCTTGGGGATACTACAGAATTGGGTGGTTCAACTAAAGATAAATTTAACGGCATGGGGTTCGGTGGAGTGTTTGGTTATCGTATGCCTATCTCAGATGAAATATTTATTGGGGTTGAGAGTTTTCTGACGAAAAGTCTTGCAACTAAGGAGTTTAGCACAGAGGGAGCTCTATTAAACGTAGGTTTTGGCAGTTCTTACGGGTTAATGGAACAATAGGATTTACTCTGGGTGACAATTTGCTATTCATCTCAACTGGTTATGGTTGGGCTAACATAAATGCTAGTGTAAGCGGTACCCTTGTTGAGCAACATAAAGGCAAAGGAGTAAGAATTGGAGCTGGTTTTGAATTACCTATATCAGAAAATTTAACTGCAAGAATTCAGACAAATTTCCAATCCCTAGGTCAAGATGCAAATATAAATGAGGAGGGCGTGCGTAACAAATATAGTAATATGACAGCCTCATCAGGTTTAATTTTCAATTTTTAAAGGGAATAATTAGTAATATTGAACCAACTGTTTTCATAGGTTTTAACGAGTGTCTCATTTTTCTTGTATCCCGTCAGACCAAGTTGGACTAATTAAGGGTATTGCATAAGAGAGTGTTTTTGTTTCATCGTAATGACGAAGGAACGAAGATGACACGTAAACACTCTAACAAATCAAATAGAACT
>Ga0206131_10001577_pt1 | contig 29177 bp, 22 predicted proteins | sample Helgoland_Spring_FD_148636 | JGI IMG/M metagenome (GOLD analysis project Ga0206131, IMG submission 148636) | Pelagic subsurface seawater microbial communities from Kabeltonne, Helgoland, North Sea - Helgoland_Spring_Bloom_20160517_1 | ecosystem: Environmental > Aquatic > Marine > Epipelagic ...
ATAAGTAGATAAGGCATTTGATAATAATCGCCCATCTAAGCCATATGCTATTTCTTCCATGGTCATCCAACCAATTCCTTGTGCTAAGCCACCTTCAACCTGCCCTAAGTCGATACCTAAATTCATAGATTTACCAAAGTCGTGTACAATTTTTACGGAGTCAATTTCATAAGTACCCCGTAAGCAATCTACCGTTACTGTTGTAATGGCTGTGCCATATACATGATAAGCAAACGGGTGTCCTTTTTCTTTGGTTTTGTCAAAATGAATTATTGGTGTTGCGTAATGTGCATTTTCTGATAAAGCAACCCGTTGAACCATTGCTTGGTTGATTAATTCCTCCCAAGAAAGTGAAGACCTTTTACCACCAACAAAAACAAAATCCTCATCAATAGAAATATCTATTTCATCGCATTGTAATACTTTAGAAGCAACCTTGGTTAATCTTTCAATTAATGAATTACAAGCCATTTCAACAGCTTTCCCATTTAGATCGGCAGTAGAACTTGCTGCAGAAGGGGAGGTATTCGCAACACGTGTTGTATTTGTAGTTTCTAACTTTATTTTTGAGGCAGAAATCCCCAAAACTAATTGTGCTACTTGTAACATTTTTGTGTTTACACTTTGCCCCATTTCTACGGCACCTGTAGAAACGCCAACACTTCCATCTTGATAAATATGGATGAGAGCGCGCGCATGATTCATTTGCGTGTTTGTAAAGGAAATTCCGAATGCAATTGGCATCAGCGAAACTCCTTTCTTATGGCGTTTATTTTCTTTGTTAAAAGAAATCACTTCCTGCTCTAATTGTTCTAAATCAAATTTTACTTTAGCCGTAAACCAAGTGTTTTTAGCTTCTACTTGAGTGGCAATCTGACCATAAGAAAATTCATCATTCTCTGCCAAAAGATTTACTTCTTGGATGTGTCTTTTATTGACGCCTATTTTGTCAGCAGCATCAGCAATGGCGCTTTCTATTACAAACATTCCTTGTGGCCCACCAAAGCCACGAAAAGCTGTGTTAGGTGGCAGGTTGGTTTTGCAACTAAAAACGGTTGAACTTACATTGGGAATAAAATAACTGTTGGTAGCATGAAATAATGTTCTTTCTGCAATAGCTGGTGATAAATCGGCAGCAGCACCAGAATTTTGCAGGAACTCAACTTCAAACGCTTTGATCTTTAAATCTTTGGTTAAGCCTATTTTGTAGAATGAATTGTATGGGTGTCGCTTACCAGTCATGCGCAAATCATCATGACGATTTAATATATATTTTACTGGACAATTTAAGTGCTGTACGGCAACAGCGGTCATAACAGCCCATGGTGTTGCTTGATCTTCTTTACCACCAAAACCACCTCCTAATCGTATAACATCTACTTCAATTTTGTGCATTGGAATACCCAATACTTTTGCCACTGTTTTTTGAACAGCAGTTGGTCCTTGAGTGGATGAGATTAGCTTTATAGTTCCATTTTCTTGTGGAATGGCATAGCATCCTTGAGTTTCTAAATATAAGTGCTCTTGTCCGTTTGAGAATGTTTCTCCTTCAAAAACATAATCGCATTCTAAAAAAGTGTTTGTTGCATCACCTAATTTAAAAGAACGTGGTGCATTTATAAAGCTACTTTTTTCTTTAGCATCTTTGGCTGTTGTAATTACAGGTAAGTCTTCTATTTCTATGGTTATTAAAGCTCTTGCTTTTTTAGCTATAGCTTCAGTTTTAGCAACTATGAATGCAATAGGTTGTCCCCAAAAATGTACCTCATCTTCTGCCCACAATGGCTCATCCTGAATAATGCCCCCAATTTGGTTTTCACCTAAAACATCTTTATATGTAAATATTTTTGCGACACCTTCCAGTGCTTCAGCTTTTGAATAATCTACTGATTTTATTTTTCCGTGAGCTTTTGGAGAATCGAAACACAATCCGAATAATGCATCTTGCCGTAAAATTAAATCATCGACAAATAACGACTCTCCTCGAACATGCGTAAAACTATCAATATTCTTCATCGTCTTCATCTTGCAATCAGTTTATCTAGTTGTATTTGTCCTGGAAACAATTCTATGAAATGTGCAAAGAATAATTGTTTTGCCAGCAAACGTTTGTATGCCGTAGTTCCTCTTATGTCGCTAATTGGAGAAATTTCTGTTTGTAAGATTTCTGCTGCTTCACTTACTGTTTCTGAATTCAATGTTTTTCCTATTAGGTATTCGTTTGTTATAAATAAGTATTTAGGAGTTGCTGCAACGCCACCTACTGAAAAATGTGCTTGCGTAATTACATTGTTTGCAACCGAAATGCTTCCTGCTGAATTTACACTGGCAATATCTAAATGTGTACGCTTACTTACTTTTTCAAAATTGAAAAAATCATTTGCTTGTGGTACGTTAAAAGAAATACTTTTTAAAATTTCATCCTTTTGTAAATCATAAACTTTATAGTTTTGGTGAAATGCTTGAAACGGAATTTGTCGTTCCATACCATCTTCCTTCTGAATAGTCAAGGTTGAATCTAAAGCTAAAAAGAATATAGACATATCACCAATAGGGGAGGCATTTACAAAATTGCCACCAAGTGTTCCCATGTTTCTGATATGTTCAGAAGATACCAGTTTTAAAAACTGCTGTAATCTTGGGAGCAAGGTTTGTAATTTTTTGCTTTCTATTATTTCTGTAGCCGTTGTGTTGGCACCTAAAGTACAAATTCCTTCTGAAAATGAAATACCTTTTAGGGCTGTTTCATCAACCAACAATTGTACATCTTCATCTGCCATTTTATCTGCATGATGAACATACAGATCGGTTCCGTTAGCAACTTTTATACTTTTTGAAAATTTCTTCACTGCGTCAGTGCTCAGAGAACCTGAAGATTCTGAAGTTGCATCTTTCAATGCTTTTAATCTTCGTGGAATAGTTTCAAAATAATCAGGAACAAACCCTTTTTTTATAAGCCATTCTATTTTGTGATTATCATCTTTTAGTTGAAGTTTTTTTTCAACTTCTAAACCAGCTTTTTCAATAGATTTGTAACCAGTGCATCTACAGATATTTCCGCTTATCGCATCATTGCATGTTTGATTGTTGCCTTGAGCGGAACCATATGTTTTTAATGCAAACCCTGTCATTGAAACCACAAAACCTGGGGTGCAAAAACCACATTGGGTTGCGTAGTTATCTGTCATAGCTTTTTGAACGGTATTCAATGTATTAGGTAAATTAATACCTTCTATGGTCACAACATGTTTGCCATGGGCATTTCCGAGAGGAGATATACAAGAGGTGATGCTTTGGTAAATCACTTCCTTTCCTTTGACAGTTCCTACCAAAACGGTACAAGCACCACAATCGCCTTCTCGACAGCCTATTTTAGTACCTTTTAACTGTTGATGTTCTCGAATAAAGTCGAGTAATGTAACACCCGAATTGGTGGATGTTTTGATAATCAGATTGTTAAGTATAAATTGTATCATATGCAAAGAGCAAGTTACAAAAATGTATGGAGTATTTGAATGTAGTTTTAAAGGAGTTGTTTTGGGATTTGAATTTGGGTGTGCCAATAGAAAGCTGAGAAACTTTTTTTGCGATTGCCCACATTGAGACTTTTGTCATTATTGCACGGTTAAGATGCTAGTTCTTCTTACCTCTCAAAAATTTAGGATTCCAAACTATTAATCCTAACAGAACAGCCATGAACGCAGATCCACCGATGTCGTATGTGGTTTCCGTGAGATGAATGATAGTAAAGACAATCATAAATACAGCAAAGAACCCTGCCACATACTTCCTGAATTTGGGTAACCAAATAAGAATACCAGCGGAAATTTGTAAGACACCTAAGATATTCCAAACTAGCGGTGAGATACTACCCATTAAAGAGCAAGGGGGCTCTAAAAATGAAAGGAACTTATCTGCTCCTACCATAATGAATAGGAGACTACAAATCGCAACAATTACATTGGTAAAATTCATCGTTTTATTGTTATTTTGATAATTAGATTTTAAGATACTTATTTTTCTATTAAAATTATGTTTTTTAGATTCTTCACAATCTATATTGAGATTTTTTGAAATTGGTTTCTTCTGTTGGAATGGCATTATAGATTTCCTTTTTTAAAACCGATTAAATATAGTTAACAAGTGAATACTGTTTATTCATCTTTTTGCATATAACTATGAATAATTTTTTCTATTTCTTGGCTTTCTGCTAGTTCTAACAAATTAAGGTTGACATCTAAAATTAGCTGGGAAGTAACTGGAAAAGCAAAACCATATCCTTGTTTATAATATTCGGCCTTGCTGATGAAAAGATTCTCTTTCTTGTTGCGTTTTAAATAGTAGAGTAATTGTGGACGATCAAAAACTACAGCATCCACATCGTTACTTTCTAGTTTAACAATTGATTCGTCTAAATTATTAACACCATTTACTTTTATTTTTTCTTTTCTTAGAAATGCTTCCGAAGGTGAACCGGAAATAGTTGCTGTTTTTTTTCCTGAAAGCTGCTCGATGTTTGTAATGGTTGCGGATCCAATGGAAGAAAGTGTTAATGTACTTGCAATTCCTGCTACCATAGATGTTGCAAAAATTATAGAGATAATCATCCAAGCTCCTGCAATTATTCTGCCCATTAAGGTTATAGGTGCTTTATCACCATATCCTGTAGTACTCATCGTGACAATAGCCAACCACATACCCGTTCCAATTCCTTTTATCGGGTCATGAGAAAACTGTTCAGCAGATTTTTTGCGTTCAGCTAACCAAAAGAGAGAACCCACAATAGCAAGAATTATTAAAAATATTCCAATTGCGATTAATAACTTGAAACTAAACAATGGTTTAATTGCGCCCCAATGACCTTTATTATTATTTCGTGAAATAATAGATATGCTCGAGTTGTAAAACGGTTGTGAAAACCGCATTTTTTCCAAACGTCTAGCAGTAATACTGATTGGCCCAACTACTAAATCGATATTGCCTTTGATTAAATCATGTAAAGCATCATCTACATTTTTAAAAGATATGTACTCATAGTTCCACGATTCTTGTTTTGCAATTTTATCCCAAATCTCCAGAGATATCCCAGTCTTTGATTCATTAAATACAAACGGCTCGCCACCAGTAATGCCAACGAGTAATTTTTCTGGTGACACACCTTCTGTTTCCGTTTGCGCAATGATTACGTTGGCACAAAAGATAAGGGTTAAAAGTAAAAACTATGGTATCAATAGACATTTAAACATCATAACATTATTTTTTTCACAACTGTTAATCTATTTCCAATGACATGAAAACGCACGCATTGAATTTTCTAGCAATATCTTAATGCATAAGCTTATATTGCCTTAATGAATTTAATGGACTGAATCCGTTTGATTGCTCCCTGATTACTTCCTGGTTACTTCTGCTAACAGCACTTACAGTATAAGTACCAGGAGGTAAATTTTCTATATTTTTCGATAGGCTAGTATCGCCTGAAAATTTGTTTTTTCTAAAATGGAACGCACAATTCTTCCTTCAAAATTAAAGATATCTATACTTAAATCAATATTGTTTAAGCTGTGAATTGTAATATTAATTTGATTGGAAACAGGATTAGGGCTTATCTTGATAATGTTTTTTACAATGAGGGTATTGTCTTGTATTGCGCTTCTCATTGAAGTATTATAACTTAGTCCAATGTTCTCTTCTGCTGTAATAGCTTGTATTAAAACATTATGTGGATATTCATTACATCCCATATCTTTTTCTTCGATTATTGAAGGTCGATTTTGACCCATTAAATCAAATAAGACTTCAAATCCAATACCGTCCATGCCTTCAAATTGAGACAGCATTGAATAGCCAGGCAAGGCGGCATTAACCACAGTACTATTTTGGTCAACCCCAAAAAAACCTTTATTATTCTCTGTCAATTGTGGATCTATTATTGTCATCCCAATTTCTGGTAATGTTCTACCCATGTTCCCAAAAACGACATTGCTTATCCATGTTTATGTTATCGTTTATTGCTGCACTATCTTGCGCATCATTAAATTCTTGTTGAGAATTAACAAGAAATACATCTGTATTCACAGTTGTTGAAAAAAGCAGTGTTGAAAAAATACTTGCATTTAGTGATTGATTTTTATTCTTCTTTTAGGCATTGTTATAAATTGGTACATGTTCATTTTACTGTGGATTATTTTTTATTATCGGCCACCTTATGTTATCTTGAAAGTTGTTGGTTTAAATAATTAATCTCTTGAATTACTTTTTTGTTTAAGCCTTTTTCGTAAGAATCCATTTCTTTGATTTCCTCTAATAGTTCTTCAACTTTAACTTGAGCATGATGATCTCCTTTAGTATCTTGAAGAAAATATGAATACTCAAGTCTATTTTCATAATTGGAAAATTGAGTGTCCATATTGCTAAATATTTTATTGGCTTGTTCTATTTCACCTAAGTGATAGCTTGACCAGGCAAATGCTATTCTTTGGGGTGAGTTGAGGAATTCTTTTTTGTCTGTTATCAATTTACCATGTTCTAATACTTTTTCGAAATTTTCTTTTAAGTAGTATCCTTGAATCAGCTTCATATTTAGATGAACATCATCTTTGTGCGTTCCAAAACTACATGATTCAAGTATTTCAAGAGCACGATCGTAGTTTCCGACATTAAGATGTTCATCTGCCAATTCCAGTTTATTCGTGAAGGTATCTGAAAATGTTACTTTTTCTTCGAGTTTATCTATAGCGTTATTTTGAACAAATGATTCTTTAACTTGCTCAGGGATATGCTCTATATTTCTCTCATTGTAGAAGTAATCGTATAAATAGATTAGACTTCCAATTACTGGAATAAGGACTATAACCCAGAACCATATTTGATTTGATCTATTGGAGTATGCATGATACAAACAAAATACCTGTATCATGATTACTAAAGGATAGAGTCTTATCATTGTTAAGTTTTATATGATTAAATACAGTTTTTCCAAGATTACACAAAAAGAAATAAATTATGAATGAAATATTAATCTTATTTTCCAAAACATTGATTTAACTCTTATTCACGGGAGTAATATATATAGGTAACTTCTTTTTTATCAGTTGTACTGCGAAAAGGAAGTTATCTCTTGCGATCAGACTATCTAATAAAAAATCATTGCTTTTTTACTGAGATGTTTGGTAATCAGAATTATGTTGATGGCTTATCTTCTGCTTTTTTCAGTTTTAAATAGTTTCGGAAAAAGGAAAGAGATATAAATAACCAAGCTGCTCTATAGACCCAAATGTTTAGTGAAATCCCAAAAAAGTTCTTTGGCTCAGTTTCTCCTAAAAAACTAATAAAGACTGCTAGTGCTAGAATTCCAGCAATTAATTGTATGTTTTTGTTTCTCATTTCTTTAATTTAAGTTTATGTTGTTTTGTATTGGTAAAATTGACTTCGTGTTATGGTAGCCAATTACTCTTTTCAATAGTGTATCGTCTGTCTGTGCAATTGTCTTCTGAATTGAAAAAGTCAACTTCAGGCGTCATGAATTTATTTAATATTTTTAGCGATGCAATATTCTCAATGTTAACATCTGCGGTAACTTTATCTATTTCCAGCATGGAGAAACAATAATCAATGAGTCCTTTTGTGGTTTCTGTTCCGTAACCTTTTTTCCAATACTTTTGTCTAAGCCTATATGCTAATTTCCAGTCATTTTCATCATTTGTTAAAAGTGCACAAAGTCCTATCATATTGGGGTTGTCTTTTTCGAAGATCCCATAAATGTTTTCTTGTCCTTTTATAGGTCTTCCATTTAAGCCCAAGTTAAAATAAAACTTTTCTAAAATTTTCTCATCATCTAATTTTGGTTGAGGAATTGCATCAATGATTTCTGAGTCTGAAAGCAATTCTATGAAATATTCTTTATCTTTATGTGTGAAAGAGTTTACTGTTAGCCGGTCAGTTTCAAATATTTTCACGCTTCTTTTTACTTCCATATAAAACTGGTGTTATATGCTATTTAAATACCTTCTCGCTTCTAGGGTTTCTGGTCTATCACTTTCAATTGATGCTGTAATTTTTAATAAATTCTTAAAGTGCTTTTTGGCTTCTTTTTTATTGCCGATATTTTTTGCTGCTAGAGCAGCACCATAAACACCATTAAACCTATTTGGATGTGCTTTTAGGTTTTTTTCATAAACCTTCAATGCCTCTTCTGATTTATTCATCTTTAATAACATATCGCCCAGCAGTTCATCTGCAGGAATAACATCTCCAGGAGTTACTGGATGTTTGCTTGTTCTGCTTTCCAAGAGAGCGGCTTCCTTCATGAGTGCTAAACCTTCTTTTTGATTTCCTTTGCTAAAGCTCAACCAAGCTTCTGCAGATTTAACTTGAATCATAATTTGATTAATTTGATTCGACGTGGTAGGATCATTGTTATTTGCGAGAATCTTTTTTAAATGTTTCAAAATTCCTATTTCTTTTTCTGCTTTAATATAGTCCTGAGTGTGTGCTGCTCCCAATGCTCTTCCAAAATGAAGAATGGCTTTTTGCCAAGGAAAGTCTTCCCAATTTATAGAGGTTTCTTGAATATCAAGATTTGCTGCAGCCTTCCAGTTTTTATTTTCAAGTGCTATTCTTGTTGGAATAGAAGCTAATGGATATGTTGCTGCAGTTATATTCATTGGGTAAAAATCATGAATGTTTTTCAGTGTTTGATATTGCTCAATTGCATGTAGGTTATCACCCATTTGTAAATAAGCATAGACCATATAGTCCATAGCATGAACTTCCTCAAAATAATGACCATTTATACCTGCTTCTTCCACAAAGCACTTAACTGCAGATATTGATTTAAGATTAGATTGAATTGATTCTTCCCATAATCCAAGTCTTGTAAAAATATGAGAGGGCATATGTTGGGCATGAGAAGAACCAGGGGCTATCTCCGCATATCTTCTTGCAACGCCAAGTCCATTTACAGCCAAGACAGGGTTGTCATAATTATGAATTATATAATGAGCAATTCCAGGATGATTTGGTTGTTCTTTAAATAATTTTTCAAGAATTAGTCCTGCCTTTCTTTCATTATGATACTTTTTTCCAACCCTATCTCTTGTTGAATAAAGAGCTAGCGAATATAAAATGGCAGCTTCAGTATCTTCTGGATACTTAGAATGCAATTCTTCCACTTTTAATTCATACTTCTTTGCTCTGGTGTTATGATCAAGATCTTTCCAATTATTGTAAAATGAATTTATAGCAGCTAAATAGTCACTTTCTTTTGAGGTTTGATTAACGGACTCAGCCACCTTAAGAACTTGTGAAACCTTGGATAATTCATCTTCACTAGGTGGGAACCATGCGGCATGATAAATGCTCATTGCCACACCCCAGTATGCCATGGCACATTCAGGATCTATATCAATAATTTTCACAAAGGCTTTTTCTGCTTCTGTATATTGAAATGAGTGCAACAATGACAATGCAAGATCAAATGTTTCTCTTACAGATATATCACACGAAAGCGAAAAATTAACATCTCCAAATTTTTTCCCGCCGCATAAAATTATGTCTCCTCTTAAAAGTTCGATGTTCTTTAGTTCTTCCTTTAATTGAGATTCTTTGTCCTGACATCCAAATGAACATTGTATAATTAAATATAAAAAGAAGATAGATTTAATAAGATTTTTCATTTTTGACTTTTTTGTTTTTACGGGTATAAATAGACTGACAAATATTTTTGTGTTCGTAATATAACTTCTTTTATTTCCATAGAAGATATATAATCTATTTATTTGGTTTGTGACTACTGTAGCGGATGTGAAGAGTAGGGTGTAAATATTGAGTTTCTTTCAATGTTAATGCAAGAATGATTTGTGTTTAAACTACAACCAAGACTTGCGGGTTGTTACTATTGAATTTTCTAAATTCTAATTTAAGTTTTTCTGAAAAGTTATTTTGTTCAATACATATCATTTTCAGATTGGGTAAACTGTTTATACAATTAAGAATTTCAATTCCACCTAGATCATTAATGCCACAATTGACTAAACCGATTTCGCAAATAGATTTAGGTAAATTACTTGCCAATGCAATCGCTCCAGAGTCGCCCAATAAAACGTTGTAGCTAAAACTTATCGATTTGACATTATGACTAGGTAGTCCTCTTTCTTGCTTAAAACAGCTTAAAATGGACACTATGCTTGATGTGTTAAGTTCTAGGTCTCTAAGGTTTATTGTCTTGCCATAGGATGCATTGCTTTCTAAATATTGAGACTTCTCAATACATTTTTTACTGCCAATTTTTCGTAGAATTGAAGCTATTTCACTTAAAGTATTTTTATCGTTGGTCACTTTAATTATTTTCTGTCTTTTGTTAGTGTTTTCATCAACCTTCAATATCGAGTAAGCATGTCATTAAATTCATATCTAAAGTACAATGTATTAATTATCTTTTTTACTAGCGCTAAAGCTCCAGTAAGTAAACCTTTAGTAGAGATAGCAAATTTGTAGCAATCATTTGCTGTGCCCCTTTAACTTTATAAATATTTATTTATAACCAACGGTAGAATCAGTATAATTGATAACTAGGTTTTCTGAACAAGAATCATCTAAGTGAATTGTATGATGGATTTCTAAAAATAAATGCTCGGCTTCTTCTTAAGCATACGTTCTTTCAAAAATAACAAATGAACTAGGGTATTCCTGCCATCTTAAGTTAATTTAAAAATTTCCACCAAGCTATATTTACTAACAGTAATTTTTTCGTAGTGTATATCAAATAACGCCCAGTGCGGAATATTAGGCATTTGCTTTTATTTCATATTAGTGGGTTTGTCCATAGGAAGTGTTCGGAGTTAACAAGAATAAAAAAATAGAGACAATTTCTTTATGTTAATTGTTGTAGGTTGTTAGCAGTACAATTCATCCTTGCATATGTTTTGTTAATGCAATGATTTATGTATAGTAGCGTTGATAAGCTTTTTTATTTTCACAAATCTGTTTATAATATACATTGTTATATGTTGAGTTTTTACGTATTTTAGGAAACCCGTTCTTAGGATTATTTTGATTACAGGTATAAAAAAAGCCTTACTGTTTGTAAACAATAGGACTTTCTTTTATGGGTGTCTTAAGTGTGCATTAAAATCTATTCCCTGGGGTGTACTTTTATTAACAAGCACTTTATTGTATTCTCCTGATTCTACCCAATTGATGATTTCCTGTGCTCTGGCAATGGCCCACAGATTATTGCCATAAAGAAATCGCAAAAACTTGTCAAAGGTTTTTTCTTTAAATCCTTCGAAGGCGCGGGCTTGATTGTCAAGTTCTTCAACATCAAATGTTGCCCAGTATTTTTCTGGGAGGCCTGCCAGTTTTGTGAACATTTGCTTGGTGACATAAATGTCCTGACAGACTAAAAGACCACCTCGATCTGCAGTGTATTCGGCCATTTGTGCCCAGTGAAAAAGAGCATACTTTAGACCAGAAGATAATACACCGCTCAATCCGAGAGTAATGCCAGAAACTGCATCCATTAACTCTGGAAATAAAAAACCAATTTCCTGATACAAAATATGATGACACTTAATTTGCGCTACTTCTCTGCCAATCATAAAAAGCAATTCCTGTTTTGATAATTTGTCCAGGCATTCTGTCGATAAGGCTATCATCGGTCGGTCCACTCCAAGAGTTGTTGCAGTAAATTGTTCTGATCGATGGACATACAATTCGGGGACATCATTCACTCCAAGGATGTCACAGGCTGTTTCAGTAAGACTATATAAATCAGGAAAAGATTTTGGAGATAACTTTAGACTGCTACCTGTATACTGGAGTTTAATAATATTTTCTACACCCATATCATAAAACTTCTTCACAACCCTCTCAAGTCCTTTAGTATTTTTTAATGTCAACAAAGACTTTTCCTCTTTGGGATGTTGAAAATCGGACGCTGTAATATTGTATAATTTATGGGAATTCATCTCTTCACTTATTAATATGCTAGTAATATATGATTTTTGTAGCCTCGGTGTCTTTTTAATTCTATGAATATGCTTATTGAATCGGCTGAAATATAACTTCTATAGTTTCTTTTTTTAATTGTACTATTATGGTATAATTGGGATTACAACTCATTTAAATATAAATTTCAAAATAGCTTTGATATGTCTTTTGCAGAATTCAATCTTCATCCTTCGATACTTGCTAATGTTACTTCTTTGGGGTTTGAGATCCCTACACCTATTCAAGTTCAAGCTATACCTGTAGTTGTTGAAGGACAGGATCTGCTAGGAATCGCTAAAACAGGATCAGGTAAAACAGCATGCTTTGTATTGCCAATATTGGACCAAATACTTAAAAATACTGGAGGTGAACGAAGTAGGCAACCTAAGGTTTTAGTGCTAGTTCCAACGCGAGAACTGGCAATTCAAGTTGTAGAAGTATTCAAAGAATTATCGCGAAATCTTCCCGAACCTGTCAAGTCTATGGCCGTTTATGGTGGGGTTTCTATTAATCCACAAATGAAATCTATTTATGGTGTGGATATATTAATCGCTACTCCTGGTCGATTGTTAGACCTCCAAAGATCTAATGCTGTTGACCTCACAAAGGTGAAAAGATTAGTACTTGATGAAGCTGATAAGATGTTAAACCTGGGTTTCAAAAAAGAAATGCAAGAGATATTCGAACTCTTACCTAAGAAAAGGCAAAACTTGTTGTTTTCTGCAACATTAAGCGATCAATTAACGGAAATAAATAGGGTATTGCTTTCAGATCCAGTAGTAATTGAGATAGAGGACAAAGTCGATGAAGTAGAGTTGATAAACTTATCTGGATACTTTGTAAGTGATGAACGTAAAGGTCCTTTGTTAAGACACTTGATTAACAAGCAGGATATGAAGCAAGTTTTGGTATTTACATCATCTGGGATCAAGGCAGATAAAGTAGCTGGTAAACTTAGTAAAAATGGAATTAATGCTATTTCGATTCATGGGAGGAAAAGTCAATCTGCAAGGTCAGGAGCATTAGAAAAATTCAAGTCAGGAAAGTTGCAAGTATTGGTTGCCACGGATTTGATTTCTAGAGGAATCGATATCAATGAGCTTCCTTATGTTATAAATTATGAATTGCCGCGATCACCTAAAGATTTTGTGCATAGGGTAGGGCGGACTGGTAGAGCTAAGTCTGAAGGCTTAGCAATTACGTTTGTTACTAGAGAAGAGACACATCACTTTAAAGTTATTCTCAAGAAAATGAAGCGCTACATTGATATGATAGACAGTGAAACCTTAGAATTTTAAGTATAATATTTATTTTAAAGGCTAACGCTTTTATTCTTTATCCGTTTCATGATAAAATAAATTAAACAGATTACACTGATAAATATTACAGTTGATATCACTTCCCACTTAGTTAAACTAGTCAATAACCAAACAATAGATGTAATGGCAATAAGTGGAATAATTAGTCCACCTGGTACTTTAAATATTTTTTTAGATTCATCCTGTTTCTCTCTTCTTAATTTGATTGTAGCTAATATAACCAACAAGTAGATAAGAAGTATAGCGGCACTTGCCAGTATGGCCAATTGCTTAAATCCACCAGAAATAGAAAAAAGAAATATCAATGTTGCAAAACAGATTATAGACCAATATGGAGTACCAAATTTTGGATGAATCTTACTAAGAAATTTTGGAAATAGACCGTCGTTGGCTCCAGCATATAAAACGCGAGGCGTATTTAAAACATCAGAACTTACAGTACCAAAGCAGGAAATTGCAGCGGCAATCAAAAGTATAGTGCCTCCAAATGAACCAATAATTTTTTCTGCGACTGCTGCCAAAGGTGCATCTTTGACCGCATCCATTTGCAGGCCTAATACACCCAGAGTTATTGTTTGCAAAAGTAAATACAAAATAATCACAAAAGAGCCTCCAAGCAAGATTCCCAGAGGTATAGTACGTTTCGGGTTTTTTATTTCACCACTTGCACCAAGTGCTGTTTCGAAACCCGCGAATGCAAAAAACAATACTAGTGTTGTATTGCCAAAAGTATTCAGTGATGGAAGATGTTCCCAGTGTAGATTAGTTGAATCGATAAGGCTTATACCTAAGACAACAATGCCAAACAATGGTAATAATTTTATAATGGTGATCCACTTAATAAATGAAACACCTTGCTTCGTGCCTCGAATATTTGTTATAACCATAACACTGAGAAGTGTAAAAGACAATAAGCCTCGTATCCAAGGATTTAAGAAAACAGGAAAAATCACAGATAGGGAGTCGGATATAATATTGATTAATGCAGCGCTTCCTAAAATACTCCAACCAAAGACAGACAGCCAGTTCACAATAAAACCTGGGAATTTTCCAAATGCAGCTGTAACATAAGCATAGCTGCCACCCGTATTTGTAATACGCGTTCCAATTTCTGCATAACATAGCATTATTGTAGCCATCATGATACCGCAAAATATATATGCGAATACACTGAAAGCACCAAGTTCGACACCCACAATTGCGGGCAATGCAAAAATACCTGCACCTACTGTGATGTTAATAATATTAAGGGACAAGCCAGTTACACCTACTACTCGTTTTAATTCTTTGTCATTATTGGTTAGAGCCATGAATTTTGAGATTAATTCTTTTGGTGAAAGATGAATACGTTAAAAAAAAATAGATGATACTTTTCTCTCTTATGAGAGATAATTAATTCCATGAATTGAAATAATTTTTTACTTCAGAAATTTGTTTTTCTTTGTCTTCAGAACTCAGCCAACTCGCTTCAAAAGCATTAAGGGCCAATTGCATTAATTGATTTTTACTTAAGTTTAAAGCTTTGGCTGTTTCATAATAATTCTCATTCATATAGCCTCCAAAATATGCTGGATCGTCAGAGTGAAGGGTTGCTAAAATTCCTTTATCGAGCATTTTTGCAACTGGGTGTTCTTCCATTTTTTGAATGACTTTGAGTTCTACATTACTCAATGGGCACAAGGTTAATGGAATGTTTTTTTCAAGTAACCTTTGAACTAAAGCTTCGTCATCTAAACATCGATTTCCGTGATCAATTCTTACAACTTTTAAAAGATCGAGCGCCTCCCATATATAGGCCGCAGGACCTTCCTCTCCTGCATGAGCAACCAACTTGTAACCATGTTTTGCAGATGCTTCAAATACATTGACAAACTTGCTAGGAGGGTTACCCATCTCAGACGAGTCTAGCCCTACACCGTCAATCCAATGCTTATATGGTAAACTTGATTCAAGTGTTTTAAATGCAGCTTCTTCACTTAAATGCCGCAAATATGACATGATGAGTTTGAAAGAAATATTCAATTCATTTTTTGCTTTTTCTAGTGCTCTATAAATGCCTTTGATAACAACATCAAATGCAATTCCTCTATCAGTATGTGTTTGAGGATCGAAAAACACCTCTACATGCACGACATTTTGACTGTGCACTTTTGTTAGGTAAGCCCATGTCAAGTCGAAAAAATCTTGCTCATGAATTAAGACCTGAGCACCTGTGTAATAGATGTCTAGAAATTCTTGAAGATTATTAAACTTGTAAGCTTTCTTTAAGGATTCGATAGAATCATAATCCAAGGTTATATTATTTCTTTTGGCTATTTCGAACATGAGTTCAGGTTCAAAACTCCCTTCAATGTGTAAGTGAAGTTCTGCTTTGGGAATGCCTTGAATAAGATTTTTTAGGCCAGATGATTCCATAGTTTATATTTTTAGTTTAATTTCTTGTTATTAATAGTTATCATTATTTTATCATAATGTTACAATCAGTAATAAAGATCCACCTTTTGAAAGGTGGTCCTAATAACTAGGGTAAATTACACCATTTTCCTTAGCAAAGCAATTGCCGTTTTTACAAAACGGAATTCTGGAATCAATGTAATAGAAGTTCGGTTTATTTTTGACATAGCCTCTTAGAAAGTTTATCCATGTATTGCTTTTCTATTTATTGGGATTAAGCTATTACTTCACTAACAATTTCATTACTGATAAGATTTATTTTCTTAGTATTCTTAATTTTTTTCATAAGTTATTTATCTACTCGAATTAATTTCAAGGAATTTAATTTTAAGACTTTGTCTTTTGTCTCAATCCATAATTCAAGTGCATCAGAATGATGAGTTTTTTTGACACTCGTATTATTTTTTGGTAAGCCTATATAATGATTCTGGAAGAAAAAAGATACTTATAAATTTAATCATGATTCAAATACATCATTTTTCATAATGGTTCAAAAATGATGTATTGTAAGCCTACATCAAGATGTTAGGTTTTTTTAAATAATTTTATTAGTGTCAAGTTTTTTATAATTTTCTAAAACTGCAAAAAATAAAATTCTGAATAGTGTCGAATGGTGTTTTGTGATCAATTGTTATACATTTAAGTTTTTCAAAAGACTTTTTTAATTTGTTGGTCATTGTTGTTTCTGAATATTGCTTGATTTCAATTCCACTGCATTTTTTAGGTCCATTTTCTGAAAAAGTCCCGATTACCAATATACCAGTTGGTTTAATGTTTTGTCGAGCTGTATCTATATAAGTTGAAATTTCTTGTTCGTTAGTTAAAAAGTGAAAAGCTGCTCGGTCGTGCCAAAAGTCATATGCCTCAGTTGGTTTGAAAGTCGCTATATCTGCAATTATCCATTTTACTTTTTTTGCATGTTTTCCAAGTCGCTGCTTTGCTCTATCAATGGCTGCTGCCGAAATGTCGAGAATTGTAATGTCTTCATAGCCCAAGTCGAGCAAATGGTCAACTAAAAAACTGTCTCCTCCACCAATGTCAATAACTTTCGCACTTTTAGTAACGTTAAACTGCTTGAAAAAACCCAATGAAGTTTCGGGTGTTGGTTGATACCAACTTACGTCTTTAAGCTCCTTTGTCTGATAGATATTCTCCCAATGTTTTTTGCGGTCAAAATTTTCCATTCTCTTCTTTCTTTTTTTATGTAGCGTTATTATCTTTTAGTTATAGGCTTAACGGTTTGTGTATAGCTTGTTGTGCGGAATAAAGATAATAAAATCACATGAAATCAATATTTAAAAACGGTGATTTTTCAAAATGAAGAACATTTGCATATGTTATACACCTTGTCAAACATTCGTTACACCTCATTTCTTATGTCATTTTAATGTAAGTGCTATTGTTTTATGCTATTTAAAATTTTAGTTATTAATTAAATGGGTTTGTTTATACCGATTAAATAGTTTGAGGTAAGATGATTTTTCCCGATTGCAAGGAATGAAAACTCTTTGTATATTGTAGCAGAAGCATTTTATTTTTAAGATTTATTGACAGAGTAAAATAACATTTGGATGCATCAGTATGAGTGTAAGAAAATGATGTTTTATATCATAATGTCTTTAATTTTTAGTTGAATCCTAATTCTGTAACGGACAATGGTTGATATTATAAAAAAGAAACGTGATGGTTTTGAGCTTTCAAAATTGGAAATCCAAAGTGTTATAGACGGAATTATGAATAATCAGATTCCTGATTATCAAATTAGTGCTTTTCTTATGGCTTTGTATTTTAAAAAAATGAATGAAAAGGAGACGGCCTATCTTACTACTGCTTTGCTTAATTCTGGAATAAAAATAGATTTGTCGGAAATTGAGGGAATCAAAGTAGATAAACACAGTACCGGTGGAGTAGGAGATAAAACAACCTTGATTGTGGCCCCTATGGTGGCAGCTGCTGGTGTGCCTGTAGCTAAAATGTCAGGTAGAGGTTTGGGACACACTGGAGGCACAATAGATAAATTGGAATCTATCACTGGATTTAGTACTAATCTATCCAAAGATGAATTCATTGAAAAAGTAAAGAAATATCACATTGCATTATGCGGCCAAAATGAGGAACTTGTTCCTGCCGGTAAAAAACTGTATGCCTTGAGGGATGTGACAGCTACAGTTGATAATCTTGCGCTGATTACCTCTAGTATTATGAGTAAAAAATTGGCATGTGGGGCAGATGCTATTGTCATCGATATGAAATTCGGAAAAGGGGCATACATGAAGGACTTGGCAAAAGCAAGGCGCCTCGGTCAGGTCATGATCAATATTGGAGAGAAGATGAATAGACAAGTCGTAGTCTTAATTACCGCTATGGATCAACCACTTGGATTTGCTGTAGGCAATGCACTTGAAATTAAAGAAGCAATTGCTACTCTTCAAGGGCAGGGTCCTGATGACGTGATGGAACTTTGTTTGGAGTTGGGTGCTAACATGCTCTTGCTGGCTAAAAAGACTGCGGGTATAGAACAGGGAAGGGTATTGTTAAGGGAATTGGTAAAAAGCGGTGCTGCTTTCAATAAATTTAAAACACTTATCAAATCACAGGGTGGAGAATTATCTGAGATCGAGGATACAAATTTACTTCCTTCAAGTCAACATCAGCAGGAATATGTAAGCAAAAAGTCTGGCTACATCGTAGAATTAAATGCTCTTGAGATTGGCAAAGCTTCTGTAGTTCTTGGAGCGGGAAGAGAAACAAAGGAAAGTAAAATTGATTTGGGAGCGGGTATTTTGCTCAAAAAGAAAATTGGTGATTATGTACACAAAGGAGAAAACTTAGCTATTTTGTATTCTGAAGATGTTGTTAATTTCAAGAGTGCGGAAACTCATATGAATTTAGCCTATCGTTTTGCAAATGAAGCTCCTATTCTAGGTTCTATTATTTATGAAACAATGAGATAATTAAATCGTTTTTAATAAAATAGCTCAGTGGCGCTCAGCTATATTTTGAATAATAATTTAAATTATGCCAAAAGCAAAAAAAGTAGGAATACATAAAAACACACAACAGCCCAAAGCAGGTCACCGGAGGAATGATGGCATGGCTTTCAATGCGGAATTGTTTGATGGACTTACTGTTAATAAAAGTGCAGTGGAGCGAAGAGCGGTCAGTATTACAAAAAGAAGAGCTGTAAAAAAGGAGTGGCAAGCAGCTTGGTTACTCAAGGCAATCAGTTGCATTGATTTGACGACACTGGCTGGTGACGACACACGCAGCAATGTTTTGCGACTATGTGCTAAAGCCATTTCTCCTGTTAGAGAAGATATCCTCGCAGCTCTTGAAATGGCAGAGCAAAATTTGCAAGTGGGCGCTGTGTGCGTATACCATAAATCAATTCCTGATGCTGTCAATGCACTTGCTGGGAGTGGAATTCCGGTAGCCGGAGTTTCAACTGGATTTCCAGCTGGAAAAATAAGCTTGAGTGAAAAGTTGCGTCAAATCAAATCTTCAGTTAAACTGGGTGCAAAAGAAATCGACATCGTAATAAGCAGAGATTTAGTACTCCAATCCAAATGGCGTGAATTGTATAAAGAAGTGAAAGCCTGTAGAGAGGCATGCGGAGATGCGCATATGAAAACTATTTTGGCGACTGGAGAGATTCCAACTTACACAAAGGTTGCAAAGGCGAGCTGGGTAAGTATGATGGCTGGATCTGATTTTATCAAAACAAGTACAGGTAAAGAATCGGTCAATGCAACGCTTGCTGTTAGCCTTGTGATGATTCGCTGCATAAGAGAGTATTATGAACTTACAGGGTACAAGGTTGGCTTTAAACCAGCAGGAGGTATTAGAAAAGCAAAAGATGCACTTAGTTGGTTAATCTTGATGAAAGAAGAACTAGGCCACGACTGGCTGCAACCTGACTTATTTAGATTTGGTGCCAGTAGTCTCTTGGCTGATATAGAAAGACAATTGGAACATTTTATAACTGGAAGATATTCTGCTTACTTCCGTCATCCTATGGCTTAAAATATACTCATGAAAATCAAAGAAATATTTAAAACAATGGATTATGGGCCTGCACCGGAAAGCTCTAAGGAAGCCATTGATTTTTTAGAAAAACATGATCGAAAATTTCAGTTGTTTATAAACGGAAAATGGGAGAAACCAACTTCTAAAAAATATTTTTTCAGTGTCAATCCATCCAATAAAGAAAAGTTGGCTAAAATAGCTGACGCCAATGTAAAGGACGTGGATAGGGCAGTGGCCGCAGCAAAAAAGGCCTTACCCAAATGGGTAGAAATAGGAGCCCATCGACGCTCGAGGTATTTATATGCATTAGCAAGGCAAATCCAAAAACATGCGCGTTTATTTGCGGTTCTGGAGTCTCTGGACAATGGCAAGCCTATCCGTGAATCGAGAGATATTGACATTCCGTTAGTGGCTCGACATTTTTATCATCATGCGGGTTGGGCACAATTAAGAGATACTGAATTAAGCAGCTATAAAGAAGTCGGTGTGGTAGGTCAAATAATTCCTTGGAATTTTCCATTGCTTATGTTGTCCTGGAAAATAGCCCCTGCTATTGCAATGGGCAACACTGTAGTTCTGAAGCCTGCAGAATTTACTTCCCTGACAGCATTGTTGTTTGCCGAAATATGTGATCAAATTGGATTGCCAAAAGGTGTTGTCAATATCGTTACGGGTGATGCAAAAGCAGGAGCCGCAATTGTCAACCATAAAGACATCAATAAAATTGCGTTCACGGGTTCTACAGAAGTTGGGAAAATTATAAGAAGAGCTACTGCAGGAACAGGTAAAAAAATATCTCTTGAGTTGGGAGGCAAGTCTCCATTTATTGTATTTGAAGATGCAGACTTAGATAGTGTAGTCGAGGGGGTTGTAGATGCTATATGGTTTAATCAGGGACAAGTGTGTTGTGCTGGATCTAGATTGCTTGTCCAAGAAAGTATAGCCGATAAACTCTATAGAAAGATTAAACGTAGAATGGAAAAACTGCGTATAGGAAATGCGTTGGATAAAGGTATTGATATTGGTCCAATTATAAATCCCACACAATTTAAAGTTATTGAAAACCTAGTTGAGCAAGGTGTCAAAGATGGTAACAACATTTGGCAACCGTCTCAAGCTTGTCCAACTGACGGGTATTTTTATCCACCGACTTTGTTTACAGATGTGGCTCCATCTTCAACAATAGCACAAGAAGAGATATTTGGTCCTGTCCTCGTTGCGATGAGCTTTCGTTCGCATAAGGAGGCGGTCAAACTGGCTAACAATACAAGGTATGGATTGGCGGCAAGTATCTGGACAGAAAATATAAATCTTGCCTTGGACATTGCTCCACAAATTAAAGCAGGTACCGTTTGGATAAATTGTTCAAATGTGTTTGATGCAGCATCCGGTTTTGGTGGATATCGAGAATCTGGATTTGGTCGCGAGGGAGGCCGTGAAGGATTATATGAATATTTAAAAATTAAATCCGATGACACAAACTCTAAGACATCCTTTTATGCCAAATCTAAAAAAGTAAAAAAAGAAAAAAGGAAAGTGCAATCGATGAATGAACTGTCTATTGACCGCACTGTAAAAATGTATATTGGAGGAAAACAATCCCGACCCGATGGTGGATATAGTAAGACCATGTTTGGCGAAAATGGAGATTATATAGGTGAAGTATCAAAAGGGAATCGTAAGGATATTCGCAATGCTGTTGAGGTGGCGCATGCCAACAACAAGTGGAGGAATTTTACTGGACACGCCAAAGCACAAGTGTTATTTTATCTTGCCGAAAACTTATTCGTTAGAAAGGAAGAGTTTGCCAACCGTCTGATTCAGATGGCAAACATATCAAAAGAGCAGGCCAATTTTGAAGTGGAAGAATCGATAAATAGACTGTATACTTATGCGGCCTATGCTGATAAGTATGATGGCAGAGTTCATTATACCACAAGCAAGAATGTGACTATGGCTATGCCCGAACCGATTGGCGTCATGGCCATCGTTTGTCCTAATGATTTTCCACTCATTGGATTTATATCAACTGTCATACCTGCTATTACTATGGGTAATAATGTTGTTGTTATTCCTTCTGAAAAATATCCATTTTCTGCGACGGATCTTTTTCAGGTACTGGATACTTCTGATGTTCCTGCTGGTACTATTAATATAGTAACAGGTGATAAAGAAGAGTTGGCCGAGGTACTGTCAAAACACGATGATGTAGACGGTATATGGTATTTTGGTTCTAAGGAAGGTAGTAAGATGGTGGAATTGAATTCTGCTGATAATATAAAAAGGACCTGGGTGAATTATGGAAAACATCGCAACTGGTTGGATGCCCAGAGTAGTGCAGGTGATGAGTTTTTGAGAAGAGCAACTGAGATAAAAAATATTTGGATACCCTACGGAGCATAGGCTTTCGAATTTATAAATTGAAAAATAATAATTATGTCTAGTCTTCATATAGAAGCCGAATCAGATCAAATTGCCGAGACCATTCTATTGCCCGGAGATCCCTTACGCGCAAAGTTTGTGGCTGACAATATGTTGGAAGATGCGTTTTGCTACAATAAAGTGAGAAACATGCTGGGCTTTACCGGTATTTATAAAGGTAAGAAAGTGTCTGTTCAAGGCACTGGGATGGGTATGGGCAGTGCCAGTATTTATATCAACGAATTGATCACTACATATAATGTCAAGCAATTAATTAGGGTAGGAACCTGTGGGGCCATTCAAGACCACCTTAAGTTGGGTGATGTAATATTGGCTATGAGTGCCTCTGGAGATTCAGGAGCTAATCAAGTATATTTTGAAGGCATGCACTACGCGGCGACTGCAGATTTTGACTTACTGTTTAAAGCTTATGAGGCGGCACAACGATTAAATATTCAAACGCAGCAAGGTAGTGTTTTTAGTACCAACACTTTTTATGATGATGATCCACAGCGTTGGGACAAATGGGAAAGACATGGAATCTTAGGGATCGAAATGGAATCTCAAATTCTATTTACCTTGGCAAGTAGATTTAATGTAAAAGCCCTTTCCATCCTGACCGTTAGTGATCATATTAAAACAGGTGAGGCTTCTAGTCATACACAACGTGAGAAATCCTATGTGGATATGATGAAGATTGCTTTAGAGCTTGCTTAGTAACCTAAGTTCATAAGGTTAGCTTTTTTTAAGTAGTACTTTATCAACTTTTACAGGCTCTTTCTCTTGAATACTTTACCAATTGATATGTTTTGCCGATGTTGAATTTTAGGCTTTAATTCCTTTGGGTTCAAACACATCGGCTGTAGAAGTCAACTCTTTTTTATTTCCTTAAACCCTGAGACCATCAACATTCCGATAAAAAGAAGTGCGATTTCTTCAATGGCAAAGAATAGATACTTAGTGAATTTATTTTTCATTAGTAAACCTAGTTGCATTTTCCTGTAGAATTTCATCCAGGTCTATTGTTATTTTGTAATTGCCGAGAACGATTATGATATCTGTCGGTGCGACGATTTTAATGATGCTAAAAATTGAAAATAAGATTAAGCGTTCGATGCGAAGCTTTCAAGTTTCACCGAAATTTGAGTACATTTTCAATTTTAGATTGATTTTGTTCAAATTCGTAAAGTATTATTTAAGTACTTTTCATTTAATGAAGTTACTATTTTGATTTGAGATATTTTTTCGAATTTTATTTTATACGTACCCTCTCAGATAAATGCAGTAGGCGACGAATGGAGTCTATTGTCATTTTATCGATTGTAAGGTGGGGTCTACAATTCTTTTCATTAAATTTCTTATCGGTTCTATTCCGTCAAATATTGCTTTTTTGAGATTTAGATGCGATATGTTTTGCGAGTAGGCATTAATTTGATGAGTTCAATAAAATTCATCTTCAGGGCTTAATTTGAAAGTATCTTTTACATTCCTTAATTCATTATTATGTTGCCTTTTCATCTAAGAGCGAGGCCAATTCTTTACCATAATCTATAAACGCAATGGTTTCATCTGTCCGCGCCAATTTGATTTTATCAAAAATGACTAATGCCTCGCCATTACTTTCTAAATGATAAATTTGATGATCTTCGAAAAAGCGAATGATTTCATCTGTAAAAAAGGACCGAATTTCAGACTCCTTATTTCCCATAATCAGGAATTTTTTAGAAAAATCTGGATACATCTCAAAATCAATATCTTTATAGCCAGTAAATGCCATCACTCGGTCAAATATTTTTTCAAATACGCCTTCTTTTTCCATTGTAAAAATTGGTATTTTTTTATTCAATTTTAAGACCATTAGAGTCGTATTAAACGTCTCAGCCGTAAAAGCTGCGCCTTCATTGAAAGTTACATCCGTAATTTCCCAAGACACATCCAAATCTTTAAATGTTCCTTTGAGACAATTTGATTTTCGTTCGATAGGTCTAATTTCAAAAAAGTGGAATTTTTTTAGATAAGTAGTATTCCAATCTACTTTATTCGTGTATTGATAGTCTTTTTCATTTGCTAAATTTTGTAAACGGTTTTGCCTTGGTGATAATTTAGCGGCAGAACTGTTTAAACAAATTTTTAATGCTCTGTTATGGGCAGATGATGAAACATGCGAATCCAAACCTTTTATTACGACTTTACCGCCTGTATTCTTCTGCATTTTTAAGTAATCCACTAGGTAATCCATATAGGTCATACCTACCAATCTTGTTTCCGATAAATCAATATTGACATCTGCTCCAGAAGGAATTTGAGCCACTAATTTATCGATTTTTAAGATGCCTAAAAAATTCGCAATCCCTTTAATATTCAAATTGTAACTGCCATCTGGTTTCCTAACCAAAATTGAACCTGAATTATAAACCATTTTAAAAAATAGAGGTATGGACACCCTCGCCAATAGCATGTGACTGATCATTGCCAATAATAATCCACCAAGTAAACCAATTAATAAATTAGTATAAAGAGTTAAAACCATCGTACCAACAAAGAATATTAATTGCTCGGTTCCTTGGTTATAAACTTGTTTGAATACAGCAGGCGAAGACAATTTAAATCCAGTATAAACGAGTAAAATAGCAAAAGCACAAAGTGGAACTTGTCTCATTATTGGGCTCAATACCACAATAAAAAGTAACAACAAAAGTCCTTGATACATATTAGACCACTTTGTCTTCGCACCATTATGGATATTGACCGTACTTCGAATAATCACAGCAATAATTGGCAAACCTCCAAGCAAACCAGACACCATCGTACTTAATCCAATTCCTGTCAAATCCTTATTCAAATCCGTTTTTCGTTTATAAGGGTCAATTTTGTCAATTGCTTTCGCAATAGCTAATGATTCAATACTTGTTATGATTAAAATAGACAATACGGTTGTCCAGAATTCAATGGTATTAATTTTACCAAAATTAGGATGCATTATTGAATCCATAATATTATCGGGAATGTCCAACAATAGATGAGGTCCTACCTCATAAGCTTTACCAAAGAAGGAAAGTGTTTGTTGGTCAAAGAAATTGAAAAAATAAACAAACGGAATGGAAAGGGCAATGACCCACATTGGCACAGGTAAAATATGGAAGAAGCGATTACTGATTTTAGAATGAAACAATAATAAAGTTAAGCCTGCCAAGGCAATAATCACCACATATGGATTGGCTTGAGGTAAGTATACTACTGCATCAATAAGGTTTTGTATTATGCTCGGGCTATCAGAATGTGTGCCCATAGCAACATGTATTTGTTTTGCAAAAATGATAATTCCGATGGCTGCCAAAATACCATGAATCACCGAAGAATGGAAGATATCCGCTAATCGACCCAATTTCAATACCCCCAATAATACTTGAATTGCACCTGAAACAACCACAGCTGCCAATACATAATTAAAGGCTTGCCCTGAACCATCATCCATCAATGCAATACCCAAAAGTATGACAGCAATGACGCCTTTAGCGGGTCCGTTAACTGATATATGACCACCCCGATAAAAGGTGGTTACAACACCACCAACAACTGCAGAAATGATACCTGACATCGCAGGCGCACCAGCTGCCAGAGCAATACCTAATGAAAGAGGTAGGGCAATGAGTGAGACACTTACTGCTGCGATTAAATCACCTTGCCAATTTTCAATCAATCCCTGAAAGCCTTTTTTTGGTGTAATTTCCATTTATTTAAATATCCGCTGGTTTATAAAATATTGAGGTTGTCTCAAATACGCAAAATAGTAAATATTCGAATTTATTTGAAATGAACGGAGTGGAGATATTAAGAAAAAATGAAAAAAGTCTACTACTTAGGAATGGATTTTAGAAAATTAATATGTTGAAAATGTGATTTTTTTTATGTTTGACTATCTCTAGTTTTGTTATTGATTGTTTTTTTTTCTAAAGATATAGACTACTTCAATTTATCTTATTTGATAATTTCATGTTCTCAGTTTTTCTCTTTCAATTTTCAATTTTATTAAAAAATGGTTATTTCAAATAAAATCAAAGGTTATGATATTGTTTTTTGGTTGTAATAATAAGCGTAATTAATGTGCTATTCTATGCGAGTATAATCGCCCAAAGTACAAGTAAGTAGCACCGCATGTCGCCTTAGCTTTAGCGGAGGCGCAAACACAGTTATGGTTTTCGTCCAAAGATGAATATGCAACAGGCGTTGACTCAATCACTCACTTGTTTCAATGATGGATATTATCATATTGTAGATGTTGACCTGAGTAAATTTTTCGATGAAGTAGCATATTATAAAATACTACAGTTTCTCTATGAGAAGGTAAAATGCGAAACTACATTACGATTAATTTGTAAATGGTTAGGCGTACCGATACTTTTAAATGGGATGTTACACAAGCGACGATAAGGACTGCTGCAAGGAAGCCCATTAAGTACACTTTTATCTAATACTATGTTAGGTCAATTGGATAAATACCTAGAAAGAAAAGAGTTTAATTTTATCCGCTACGCCGATGATTTTAGTATTTATACTAGATCAAAGTCAGAAGCAAAAACTATTGGAAATGAAATCTATGTTTTTCTTAGGGAATGCCTAGAACTGAAAATCAATAGGCAGAAAAGCGGTATAAGACGAACCTCTAGTTTCACGGTATTAGGACACAGTTTCACTTCTATATATAAGAAGGGTAGCAAGGGTTAATTTCAATTGATAGTAAGCAAAAGCAGTTGGGTAAAACTAAAGAGAAAGCTTAAGCGAGCGATCAAGAAAACGCAAAGCATATGTTTCTATGATCGTTTATTACTCAAAATTCAAAGTTTCGATTTAGTGAACCGCTGTATACAAGACCAGTAGCGCCTATGCTGAAGCTTTGGTGTAAGCATATGTAGGTAGTATGAGAGGCCCACCCATGAGTTAACGCTGTTGGGTCCGTCTACTTGACTGAAGGTTAGTTTTTATTCATCAACTGCTAAACAAGTGCTGTTTTAACTCTAACAGTTTCAATGCCTTCAATAATTTCATTAAGCAACATTTTTTTTGCTTTTTTATCTTGAAAAACTTCTTGCATGTTTTTTACAATACCATAAGGAATGTTTTTTAGTTCAAGATTAGAAACCCAGTATTTTGATGTTTTTTGGACTATACATTCACTTAATTTACTGTTCAAAGCTTCTCTTTTAGATAACCGTTGGGCATTCGTTACAAACGCATCAAGTTCTATGCTTAAAAGTGAACATAAATTTTCAAATTGTTTATCAGAACCAATCGCCAAAACAAGTAGTTTCCCGTCTGATGTACTATACATATCTCCATAAGGTGCAATGTTGGGATGCTGGGTTCCCATAGGTTGTGGAATATGCTCTTCCATTAACCAATTAGTAGCTTGATTTGCCAAAGATGCTAAAGCACTCTCATAAAGAGAAACCTTGATATGTTTTCCTTTACCAGTCTTTAACTTGTTAATAATTGCATAAAGAATAGCTTCTTTTAAGTGGTGGGCAGCAAGTACATCAATTAAAGCAACGGGCATTTTTACAGGTTTTCTTTTTGGTTCTCCATTCATAAACATAAACCCAGTTTCAGCCTGTAGTACAACATCAAATGCTGGTCTTGATTCGTCACCACCAAAACCAGTAAGTTCTGCATAAATGATTGATTGATTGTGTTGTTTTAAATCATCATAACCCAATTTAAGTTTTCGTGCAGTATTTGGTTTATAGTTAGTAATGACAATGTCGGCATCCTTTATGTGATTAATTAAAATCTCATAATCTAAAACATCTGTTACATTAAGCAGCAGGCTTTCTTTCAAAAAATTTGCAGCACTATAATAAGCAGAGATAGATTTTTCCTTTGATTCAGTTGGGAGTTTCCATGTTCTTGTAACATCTCCATTAGTGAGTTTATTTTCTATTTTAATAACTTTTGCACCTAACTCTGCAAAGAAAGTCCCCGTTAAAGGGCCAGCTAAAACACTTGCCAACTCTACAACTTTTAAGTTTTTAAACATAAGATGATTTCTAAAATTAGATTTTAATTGTTCTGAAGAAAAACCATGATTGTCTACAGTATTCATAGGATCTTCTTTTTGTTACTTTTAATGACCACAAACGTTGGTGTATCTGGCGTTGACCGATTTCTAATAACGATCTAAGTTGAAGATAATAAAATTAAGTCTATGTTCTACAAATCCATCGTGAAGGTTTAAGATCATGGATAAACATTTTTATTTCCAGTATTTATTCATTCTTGGTTTAACGAAATCCTTGTTTAAAAACTCTCTTAGTGAGCGACCGTAACCAGATTTTGGAGTTTTCATTTTTAGACTGTCATAGGGACGTATTGTATATTGATCCGATCGCTCTGTTTGTAGGTGGTCATGCTGGTCGCCATTTTGTAATTGGCGCATCTCCCTTTAATGGGGTATAGTACAGGACATTGGCATCTGACTGAACTCAGAGGAATTATTTACTTTTTGCATGATCTTATTAATCTGAATGGAGAGATGATTTTCAACTAGGACTGTTTTTTTATCAAATTAAATAATGGTCAATTAGTTAATCCAAAAAAATGAAGTTTATACATTTATTGTAATTAGACCAAGATTAAAATCAAAGAGAGAACGATTCCACCAATGAAGGTTAAGCTCGAAAAGTATAGATATTTGTGTTTGGAGTTAATATTTTGGCCTATGAAATACATTTCTTCTGCCATACTATTATAGATCGATTTATCTTTTTCAATAATTGAGTTTAATCTAAGTTTATATTCATTTACTTTAAGTCCTTTCATTACTTCTAGGTTAAGCATTGAGTTATTTTTCATACCCACTTGACTAGGATTTAAAACAAAAGGTTTTATTGCTTTCAAGGCTAATAAAGTACTTACTACACAAAATAACACTAAAGTCAGAATATGAAGGTTACTCATACTCAATGAGAT
>Ga0206131_10001579_pt1 | contig 29143 bp, 13 predicted proteins | sample Helgoland_Spring_FD_148636 | JGI IMG/M metagenome (GOLD analysis project Ga0206131, IMG submission 148636) | Pelagic subsurface seawater microbial communities from Kabeltonne, Helgoland, North Sea - Helgoland_Spring_Bloom_20160517_1 | ecosystem: Environmental > Aquatic > Marine > Epipelagic ...
TATAACTGCGTATTATCTAGATAATTACAGCTTTCTAATACAGTATATAACTGCGTATTATCTAGATAATTACAGCTTTCTAATACAGTATATAACTGCGTATTATCTAGATAATTACAGCTTTCTAATACAGTATATAACTGTATATCATCTAGATAATTACAGCTTTCCAAGACAGTATATAACTGCGTATCATCTAGATAATTACAGCTTTCTAATACAGTATATAACTGCGTATCATCTAGATAATTACAGCTTTCTAATACAGTATATAACTGCGTATCATCTAGATAATTACAGCTTTCTAATACAGTATATAACTGTATATCATCTAGATAATTACAACTTTCTAATACAGTATATAACTGTATATCATCTAGATAATTACAACTATGTAAGATAGTGTAAGATACTAAATTACTAAAATTATTATTTCCTAATTCAATACTTTCTATTTCATCTCTAGACACATAATTACATTCTTCTAAAATACCGTATAACTGTATATCATCTAGATAATTACAACTATGTAAGATAGTGTAAGATACTAAATTACTAAAATTATTATTTCCTAATTCAATACTTTCTATTTCATCTCTAGACACATAATTACATTCTTCTAAAATACCGTATAACTGTATATCATCAACATAATTACAATTTTCTAATACAGTATATAATTGCGTATCATCAACATAATTACATTCTTCTAAAATACCGTATAATTGCGTATCATCAACATAATTGCAACTTTCTAATACAGTGTATAATTGCGTATCATCAACATAATTACAACTTTCTAATACAGTATATAATTGCGTATCATCAACATAATTGCAACTTTCTAATACAGTGTATAATTCAGTATCATCAACATAATTGCAACTTTCTAATACAGTATATAATTGCGTATCATCAACATAATTGCAACTTTCTAATACAGTATATAATTCAGTATCATCAACATAATTACAACTTTCTAATACAGTATATAATTGCGTATCATCAACATAATTACAACTTTCTAATACAGTATATAATTGCGTATCATCAACATAATTGCAACTTTCTAATACAGTGTATAATTCAGTTTCATCTACATAATTACAACTTTCTAATACAGTGTATAATTCAGTATCATCAACATAATTACAACTTTCTAATACAGTATATAATTCAGTTTCATCAACATAATTACAATCACTTAAAACAGTATATAATTCAGTTTCATCAACATAATTACAACTTTCTAATACAGTATATAATTCAGTATCATCAACATAATTACAATTATTTAAAACACTATACAACTCAGTATAATTTACATAATTACAATCACCTAAACTATTATAATTTACATAATTACACAATGTAAGACTACTATAAGATACTAGATTATCAACTAAATTTAATACTACTCTATCGGTTTGCGGTAAAGATACTAACTGAAATTCTTTAATATCTTTTGTTATATTTCCATTTCTTAATAAAGAACTATCTAATGAAATTTGTTTTTCTAATTCTAAAGCTACTACTGATGGTTCTGGAGAATTACCAGTTAAATCAGGTAAAATCTCAATTTCTAAAATAATACTTCCTTCTTGAATATTAATAATTTTAAAGTTAGCCTCAGGTAATCCTGAAGAATTAGCAAGATCTTTAATTACATCGGTTTTAAATAGTTCAATATCATCAATATCATTTAAATTCAAATCAAGTGATAATGATATTTTAGTAGATGAAGCAGAGTTATTACAACTATTTAGGATTTCATAAAAATTATCGTAATTAACATAATTATTACCAGTTGTAATATTATAAATTAATATCATATTTGAAATATCACTCTCCTTAATACATTGTTTAATGTCTTCAGCAACTAGAATATTACAATCAATAAAAAGTTTATTGAAATCACCATAATCTATAAAATTACACTCACCTAAAACATTATATAACCTAAAATCATTAACATAATTACATTCTTCTAAAACACCATACAACTCAGTATCACTAACATAATTACAATCACCTAAAACACCATATAACTGCGTTTCATCTACATAATTACATTCTTCTAAAACACCATACAACCCAGTATCACTAACATAATTACATTCTTCTAAAATATCGTATAACTCATTATCACTAACATAATTACATTCTTCTAAAATACCATATAACCCAGTACCACTAACATAATTACATTCGTCTAAAATACCATACAATTCAGTATGATTAACATAATTACATTCTTCTAAAACACCGTATAACCTAAAATCATTAACATAATTACAACCACCTAAAATATCATATAATTGAAAATCACTAACATAATTACAATCATATAATGCTTGATGTGCAACATATAAATCTAAATCAGGTAATCCACCAAGATCATTATAATTACTAAATATTTTAGGTCTATTTTTAATATCCTCATAATAAATATTAACATTGGATATGATAAGTCTTTTATCACTATTTCCAATTATAATATTATCATCAGTTTCAATAATAATATTATTAATATTAATAATGTTATTACTATTAAAATCTAAATTATGTCCTATAATAATAGGATTCTTAGAACATAATTCATCAAATAATAAACTATCTTCAATATCATTGTAATTATTATTACCAATTGATATTAGATTACGTGGTATAACATTAGTAAAACTATTATTACCAAATATAATACTATTGTTTATAAATTCACTACCAATTTTATTACCAATTACAATAGAATTATTACCATATAAATTATATAAAGATCCTAAACCAATATTTTCATAACCATAGCATTTAAGATCACTACCGTATAATATATTAGTTCCGCTATCTATTTTATATCCAACACTTAAATCACTAAAATTAATTTTCAAAAAGTAATTAGTTATATTTTCACCTTCACTATAAATATTTTCAGATAATTTATAAATTATTTTTAATCTATTTAATACATCAACAGTATTATTTATAGTTATTACATTATTACTATTATAATTTAATCCACTTGTTTCATCGTATATATACTCGGTATCATTTAAAATTATAACAAACTTATATTTTTTAAACTTTTCAATATTAAATTGCTCATATAATGTTATAAATACATTTAAACTTATTGTAAAATCACTTATACCATTTTCAAATACATATTCTATACTATGTTCTTCATTAATTTCCGTAATACTAAATATTTGTTTAAACCAATAAGAATCTTGTAAAACTTCAAAATCATTGATAATAGGATAATATTCTAAATTAATATTTTCTATTTTATCACCAAACAACACTTTAAAATTGTTAAAATTAGAATCAATATATTTATTATTTAATTTAATTGCTTCAATACCATTATAAATAAATATTTTATTATCAGGATGATTAGCAACTTTAAATGTTTTTAAAAGATCTAAATCATCATAAATATATTGTGTAGTGTATTCAAATACATAATTATTTATAACATTAAATAAAATATTATATTCATTAACAATATCATAATTATATCTATTAAGACCAATTAATATTTTAATATTATCATTAATATTTGTTGAATTTATATAATCTTTACCATCTATATAACCATTTTCAATATTTTCGTTTAATATAAATATATTAGATTCTTTAATATTTCTAAATCCATATTTAAGTAATTCTTCATATATATTAACTCTATTAAATGGATATATATCAATTGTAATTATATTTTCATTTATATTTGTATCTATTTGTGTGTCATAATGAATTAATGAATCTATATAATTTATATTACAATTATTAATATATTCTAATAAAACCCCAGATATATTAGGATTTAAAATTATATTATTTTCAACGTAATATAAATCTATTAAAGATCTACTCAATTCACCAATTCTATTTACAACATAATTTTTTAACTTTATTACAAAAATATCACTTAGTTTTGTTTTATCATTGTTTAATATACGAATAGTCATTTCATCATCATTATCTTCGGTTATCATATATACCATATTTATAAAATTATCATCTCTAATCTCAATTAAATTAGTATTAATTATACCGTATTTTGGTGGTATTTCAATATATATAAAATCACCAATATTATTATAATTAGTATAAAATAAATTACTAGAAAACATATACCATTCTGTATTTATATTTGTATCATATACATTTGTAATATTATTTACGGTTATATTATTATCATTAATTTTAATATTATTACCATTAACTATTATATGATTGATTGTATTCTTAAAATTATAAGTTTCATCATTCCAACTAGCATTGCTACTGGTTATTGATACTTCTTCAGTATAAAATACTTTATTAGCTATAGTTAATGTAGAATCACCTTTAACAATATGCAATGTATCTTCAAACCAATCCAAAGAAATATAATTACCATATATTTCTGTAATATTAAAATCATTGAACCTATTGTTAAAATTAACTGTAATATCATAAGATTTTCTAGATAAATAAGATACACCTTCAATGTTAATAACTATACTAATAGTAAAAAGATCTTTAAGGATATTAGCATATTCTAAATATTGCTCAAGAACAATAGTTTCATTATGATCATACAATCTTTTAGGAACGTGTGAATATGTTGGTAATTTTGTAATATAAATTTGAAAATTGTCATTCATATTATTAAATTGAAAATTAATAGAATTATTATCAAATGTAGTATAAACAATAGTAGGTTCTATGAATCTATAAATATTACGTTCATCTAAAGTATATTTAACATCATACATATATGTAGTATCATTATCAAGTTTAATATTACTAAACGTATCAAGTGTAATATCAATTTGTTTATAATTTAAATTATTATTTAAAGATAATTCGGTAGGATTATGAGGAGATTGGTATATATAATTACCTTTAACAATTAAATCATTTAATTTAAGACTATCAATAATATTTTTATTAAATATAGGGTCAAATGTATTTAGATAATTTACTGCTTTTAAAACGTTGTAAGATTCTAATTTATTACCTATACCAATGCTACTAATAGTATTAATGATATTTGAATTACCAATAACTATAGGATTTTCTTTAATTGAATTATTATTACCAATAACAATTAAATTAGATTGATAAAGATCATAACTAGTATTATAACCACCAATATATATAGTATTAATAGCATTTATAACTTCATTTAAATTATAATTACCTACAATAGTATTATTAATACCCGAAATTAATTCATTACCAATATAAGATCCGTGAATAATATTATTACTAATATTAGATTCAATATTATTAATACAATTAAAACCTATAATATTATTATTATTATTGTAAATTAACTTATTACCTATTAAAGATCCGATCATTATAGAATTATTATCAGCAAGCAACCTTTCATCACCACCATCACCGTTATTAACTATATAAACTAAATTAGAAGAACTTTCGGTTAAATTAAAACCATATCGATAACCTATAATAATACTATCATTTATATCAATACAATTAAAAGCAGTATCTTTACCTAATATAATGTTTCGTTCTCCTGTAATATTAGTTCCAGCATCTTGACCTATTTTAGTATTTTCTAATTCTTTTGTAACAAGGTCAATAGATTGATTATAAGTGAAACTAATTTTTTCGGAAGATGTCATATTATTATTAGAATAAATAAAAAAAGAAGTATAAAAACTATTTATATAGGATTAACCTGTATATTAAATGGATTATTTTTTAAAGCACTTAAGGTGTCTTTATCTAATCTATTTTCATAAGAATTAAGTTGTGAACTTTCTTTAGTAATACCATTAACATTGCTATTAGGTGTTGCTTGATATACTTTTTCAACGTTATGCATTTTACGTGGTGCTAAACTTTCAACAATACTTTTATTTGATTTCATATTAATACTTCCATTGTTAATTTTACTTAAACTACTTTGACCACCATTTGGTATATGTCCAGCATCTATTAAGATCTTTTCACGTGTTCCGTCTATTTCAGCATTGTCGGTAGCTAAATGCGACATTTGTTCTTTAACATTAGTATTACCAGTACCTATATATTCATTATGTGTTGATTGTTTATTTGTATCTTTAGCAAAAGGTTTGCTTGATAAATAACCACCAAATAAACCTTCCAATATACCACCTAAAAATCCTTCAGTTTTATGTATAGTAGTTTCTTTTGTTGTTGTTTTAGCAACTAAATCAGTGCTATATGCTACTGTTTTATAAACAACACCACCTATATTACGATAAACATCTTTAATAGCTACGGTTTCATTTGTAGTAGTTCTTGCTTTATCTTGCATCTCTGTATAGGTTCCTTCACCTGCTTTTACATTTAATTGTTGAGCATCGTGTATTAATGTTTCTTTTGTAGTAGTTTTAGCATCATCTTGAATAGCACTATATGTTCCATCTTCACCTTTAAGATTTAGTTTTTCGGAATCGTGTATAGTTGTTTCTTTAGTAGTAGTTTTAACATCATCTTGGATAGCAGTATATGTTCCATCTTCACCTTTAAGATTTAGTTTTTCGGCATCGTGTATAGTTGTTTCTTTAGTTGTAGTTTTAACATCATCTTGGATAGCAGTATATGTGCCGTCTTCACCTTTAAGATTTAATTTTTCGGCATCGTGTATAGTTGTTTCTTTAATAGTAGTTCTAGTAATGTCATTAGGATCGTGCACAGTAATTGCTTGAGGCATTTGAGGATTCATCATACCTTCTTGTCTAGGCGCATCTATCAAATATTCTTTAATACTATTCTTCATTGTATCTACTAAAGGACTTACAACTGCATTAACTAAACTAGTTAAATTAGTTACAACTGTTTTAGTTTCATAATTATTACGTTCATTATCATATACAACCACATTAGCTTTACCATAATCATCATTTGTATTTTGTAAATTAACCGTATCTTTAGCAACACCAGTATATTCAATATGTCCTAAAGGTGCGTTTGTTTGTTTAATATTTTGATTACTTCTTTCGGTTGGTTTAGTATAAGCACCGGTAGTAACAAAGAAGTTTTCTTTATTTTGTTCAAATGTTCTTTCCGGTAGATTTTTAACAACATTTTCGGTCATAGATCTTTTAGTAACACTATTAGTTTTAGGTCCCTGAAATGGTATTTGAAAGGTTTTACTTGTTTGATCTGTTTTAGGTTTATTTGCTTGTAAATCAGGTGGGGCACCATATCTTAAAGCGTCTATTTGTTGAAAACCACCAACACCTGCAGAAGAAAAACCACGATTTAAACCAGGACCAACTCTAATTTGTTGTATAGGAAACTCATTATTTCTGGATAAAGGATCAACAACACGTGATTTTAAAAACTCATCATTGTTTCGCATTCCTCTAGAACAAACTTGATCATTAATACTTGGCTTAAATAAACAAGGGACTTCTGTTTTTTTCATATACAATGAATCATTACCACTCATACGATCTGTATAATTAGACATTCTTTCAACATCAACATTTTGTGTTACATTACCTTTTAAAAAAGGAACCATATTGTTATGAATATAATCTTCTTTTTCCATTTTCATACCACTTAAATTATCATTATTATCTTCAATTTCTGAAAACATTGAAGCAAATGCAGGTCTAGGAACTATTCCGGTTTCCATAGGATTTTGTGCTTTATTATACATTTTAGTTCCACGTATTAATTCATCTCTTTTAACATCTGTATAATAGGTTGATGAATATATATTATCTAAAGAAGACTGTTTAAACATAGTATTATTATTATTAAATAAAAATAATCTTTAAAAAATTAATCAATTTTCTTTAATTCACGAAAGATTTTTACCAAATTTGTTAGATTTTTATCTATTTTATCAATCTTAACCTCTAGTTCTGTATTAGATTTAGTTTTAAGACATACAAAGTATATCCAATTTATCATTAACAAAAATACTAAACTACTAATTACTAACATCATATAAATATTTGTATTATGGCAATCGTTTATCATCAAACCATTATCGTTGAATATTGTTAAAGAATCCATTGTTAATAAATGTAATAATACAATCATTTTTTATATAAAAATGATTGAACAAAAAGTATAAAGTAATGACTAGTATTGAAACAAGTTTTGGTTATAAAACTACAATTACTATTCAATTTGACATTGATAATTACAGCGAAGATGAAATCATTTCAATGTTAAAAGAAAAATTAAATATCATTAAACAATCCAAAACAGAGGATGTTAATGAAACAGTAGCATATCCTATTGAAGATTTTGATTGCGACTGTTATGCTTGTGTATCAGGAAGCAGTAAGCATTGTCTTAGATAGATTATACTCCTTGATTAATAATTTATTTTATTATTTTATACTGGTGTTAAAGTTCCATCATTAGTAATATCATAAGCATTTAACGGTTCTGCTTTAACATCTCCAATATTCTCGTGTCCAAAAAACTCAACATCTAAATAAGCTCTTGATGATGTAGGCATTACAGTCCCACCAGTAGTATTACGTAATTTCCATTTTATTTGTAATTGGCAAGTTTCATTAGAAATCTTTTTAACAAGTGGTTCAACGGGGAATTCGTAATGATCATACGCTGAATCAAACATATCAGCAACTGTAACGTGTGCAGGCATTTCTTTGTTAAAGTCAGCAACATTATTCTGTGGATTTACAAATATTTCAAATCTACGGAAAGCAACGTGTCCATCATTTCCAGCTATATGTAATTTACAAGTCATTCTAAAAACAAAAGTTCCATCGTTATTAGGTGGTAAAAGTGGATCTACACCTGTATTATCAGTATTAGCATAAGCTACATTAGTTTTATTCCAAGTAAATGTAAATCCTGTTACACACGAATGAGTAAAATCACCAGCAGGATGAGTATATAATTTATTACCTAAAGCATACATAATACGATTAGTATGATTTTGTTTGATATAAACAACATCACGAAATGCAATACCTTTAGCATTAATATTACCCGCATTATTTTGTTGTCCATTTAATGAAGATGTTCCTGACCATACATCTAATTTATATCTTGGAACATCAGTTCCTATACCTACATCACCTTCTTTCTTTACAATAAAAGGTGTAGCATCATTATCAGTATCTTCTATCAATAAAAGATCATCAGGTAAAGCAGAACTAATATCAGGATCATTACGATTAATATGTAACCACGCTTTTAAATCTACAGAGGTTTCAACACCCATACCAACACGACCAACATCATCTATACGAAATGGTGTTCTGTCTTGATTTTCTTGTGTATAAAACTCAATTAAATTATAACCACCACCAGATACTGAATTATCTTGAATAACAGTTAAAGCTGTTTTAGTTCCAGTATTATGAATATGGAATGCTGAAGTTTCTTCTGTTAAAGTATTAGTAACTACATTAGAACCTTCCGAATATGATATTACATTGCCGTAAATTGTTGTAGTGCATCCAGGTTCTCCTATATACACATTAGAACCGTGAATAAATGTATTATCTAATTGCGAACGTCCAATAGTAATTCTGCTTTCAGCATCATTAATTTCAAAATAAGCTTTTTGACTTTCTTTATTAAATTCAAATACACTTGTGGCTAAACTTAGATTTTGTTCAGCATTTACATCAATATTTTGTGCCTTAAAGTTAATTTGTTCAGTATTAGTTAAACTACCCATATCAATTTGCGCTTTTCCATTATTTGCTGCCTTTTCTATTTTTAAATAAGCACCGTCTGCTTCAGTATTTAAAGTATATAAGTTTGTTTCAGTTGTTAAAGATGTATCAGTTTTTATTAAAGATACATCGCTATATACATTTAAAGCGCCAGTATTAGTATCATCGCCAATGTTAATTGTTTTACCAAAAGCAGTTAATTCAGTATCGTTTCGACCATTTTCACCTAATTTTACTTCTTTTCCGTAAATTGTTGTGCTACTATCTTGACCCGCAGTAGTTAAAACCACAGTATTACTTTTTAAAGTAGTTAAAGTATCATCTTCACCTATAGTTAAAGTTTTGCCATTTATGGTAGTTGTTGAACCAGCTACTGTATTCTCACCTAATATTAAAGTTCTACCATTTACACGTGTTGAAGATGTTTGTCCTGCAGTAGTTAAAACTACATTATTACTTTTTAAAGTAGTTACAGTATCATTTTCACCAATATTAATAGTTTTACCGTAAAGATTAACTTCTGTTCCATCTACACTATTTTCAGACATATTAAGAGTTTTACCATTTATATTTGTAGTGCTTTCTTGTCCAGCAGTAGTAATATTCATTACATTTGTTTTTATAGTTGTTGTAGATACATCTTCACCTATATTAATTGTTTTACCATATACATTGGTAGTTGATGCATCTTCTACTGATGTAATATTAACATTTTTACCATTCATATTAACATCATTTCCGGCTAAAGCAATATTTAAAACATTGTTAGTATGAGTAGAATATGATGTATCTTCGGTATTTGGATGACATACAATGTTATTGACTACTAGATCATCAGTCCAAGTTCCACCTACAATTCTACATTGCGAAGTAATTAACGGATCAACTAAGTTTTTATAAATCTTTTCAGCATCTGTTGCAAATACTGTTTTTTTAGAGTCTGTTCCATTGTCAATATTAATAACACGATTAATTGAATAGAGATAAGTTTCACTCATTTTATATTTTACATAGATTTAAAAAAGAGTATTGAATTACGCATATTAACCAATAGTGTATAAATCATCATCAATATTTGGTTCAGTTTCGTGTATTCTTAATACGTATAATTTATTATCTATAGAAATCAATATATCATAAATTCCGCGTTCATTTGTAGTTAGAGTTAGGGTATCTCCAATTAAAATAGTATTATTTTGGAATTCATATGGATTAAATATTAATTTATAACTTTCACCATTTGCTATTTCACGTAAATCAATATTTGCTATTGTATTTGATATATAAATATTTTTAGATACATTTTCTAAATTAGGAACAACAACTCCATCATATCCTAATTTAATAAAATTGTAATCTAATGAAGATGTTCCGTATTCGTTAGTAGCTTGTATTGTTTCCGTAAAGTAATTATCAAAGTCTTTAACAACATTAGAGCTTATTTTCAAATTATTTTCATCATATGTTATATTATTATTAGTTATTTGTAATGATGTAGCATAATCTAATACATTAAGATATTCTTGATCTTTAAATACTATATTTGTTATTTTAGTTGTAGCACTAGTTGTATATTTAATTAAAACTTTAGTTATGTTGTTATGTTCAGTTATATTATAAGTATTTAATTCAGTTGTTAAAGCCGTATCTATTGTAGTTCCATTTGCTAGATCATAACTATTATTATTTACAGATATTGTTGTTTGATCATTATTAATAGTTATAGTCGCGAACTCATTCAACGATACATTTTCATATTTAACATATTTTGTAGAACCAATAATTAATATCTCAGCATTGTCATATGTTTTAGGTAAATAAATAATATTCGTTGATTTTATCTCAACATAATATTCATCATTTGCTATTAAGATTGGTGTAGTATTTACAGGATGTAAATATACAATATCAACAATAGATGGTTCTATTGTTTTAACAATAGTAGTGTATTTTAAGAATACTCTTTGGATTGGTGTGTAATTTGTTGTTGATATTACACTTTGTGTAACATCATTATTATAGATAGCAGTTATTTCTTCATTTGTTAAAACTTTGTTGTATATACGGAAATCATCTACTAAACCAGTTGTTCCACGATCAGTTCCAAACAAACTGGTTCCAATAGTATTTTTAACATATCTTACATCTGGTATTAAATTAGTAAAAATTTCACCTTGATCAATTGTATCACAATTTAAAGTCCATACACCTGTAGAAGAAATTGATAATACTATATGATGCCATTGTGAATCAATTTTACCGTCTAATACATTTTTTGTATTGTATTTAACTGCATCGCCTAATAATGGATCGTGGATACCTAACCAAAATTTATTTTCTATTCCATTTTGTGCAAGCATAATTCTATTCATTGGCCATACATCTGTCTCAAATTCTGAAAACTGTATTAAGGTATTTCCCCAACTTTTTGATGCATCAGTAACCGGATCTATTTTAAACCACATTGATATTGAAATTCCATTACCATTCCAAGAATTATATAAATCAAAAGTATTTGGTATTTGAACATAATTTTTATCAGCATTATTATAACCACTTTGTTGTAATGAATAATTATTAACTTTTGAATCTGTATTAAAACTAATTCCATTACCCGGATTTGTAGCATTATGATTATTACCACTACTATCATCAAGATTATTTTCAAAATTATACCATATTACTAAATTATTTTTAGCAGTATTAACAGTATTAACAGAACTTACTGTTGTAGATGAACTAGATCCACCAACCAATGGTTCAGTATCATTATAGATATCTGATATTTCTTGAGCAGTTAAAGCTTTATTGTATATACGGAAATCGTCTATAGAACCTGATTTAAGACTAAATGATGAAGCATCTGTATTTTTATTTGAACCTATATGAATATCAACTGATTGATTTGCTTTAACAAAATATTCTAATACAGATGTTCCAATTAATGTTCCATTACAATACAAATCTAAATTATAATTATATAAATTATTTGTAACACTATTAAATTTAAAATTAAAAACTATATTATGCCATTCATTATTTCTTAGATCAATTCCTGTAGAATATGTATAATTTGATGATAAGCTTCCATCTTCATTTTTGTAAGTATAATAAACTATTTGTCCTAAAACTGTTGAATAAAATATTCTAAAACCACAATATGGTGTAAAATTATAAGTTTCTAATATAACAAACCAATCAGCTGTTTCACTTGTTTTTAATTTATAGGACACTGAAAAATCAATACCAGATATATTTAGTAATTTCAAATTATTAACTAATAATTTAGATTGATTAACTGATATTGTATTATTACTATATACAACGGTATTATTTAGATCCGTAACATCATTATTATTACCACTACTATCTAAACCAATATTAGCAGCATCATCAAACTTATACCAAACTAACATATTAGTAGTATCAATAGTTCCAGGTGTTGTAGATGAACTAGATCCACCTACTAATGGTTCAGTATCATTATAGATATCTGATATTTCTTGAGCAGTTAAAGCTTTATCGTATATACGGAAATCGTCTATAGAACTTCTAAAATAATCCATTCCACCAGCGGCATCATTATAAAATAATCCAAATGTATTATTATCATTTGTAAATCCGTCATCTAATGTAGTTGTGCTAGAATTATTAGTCCAATTAGAAGTATCATCAATACCATTAATGTATATATTCCAGGTATCTCCATTAAATATAAAACCAAAGTGAGACCAAGATGTAATATTTCCAATAACTTTGGTCATTGATCCACCTTCTAGAATAATTACAAATGTTCCTATAGTTTCATATTGTGAAGAATACCGTAATAATATATTTGTAGGACGATATCTTAATAATGTTTGATCTCTTACATTTTGATCTAAATTATTTAACCAAAACGAAAATGATACTGTTGTTTGTCCTTCAACAATTATATCAGTATGATTCAATATATTTAATTTAGTATCATCAATAATATTTAAACCTTTATCAAATTTACCTGCAATATAATTGGGTGTTCCTTGGGTTAATGTATATGTTGTATTTGTTATTTTTTCAACTAAATCATCATTAAATAAAAACCATAATTTAAGATTAGTAGTATCAATAGTTCCTGTTGTAGATGAACTAGAACCACCAACTAATGGTTCTGTCTTATTATAGATATCTGATATTTCTTGAGCAGTTAAAGCTTTATCGTATATACGGAAATCGTCTATTATAAAATCATCTTTAGTATTCGTGTAAGTTGAATCAGCATAAAAACCTAAATAATTTGTATCATAAATAACATCTGGTAATCCTTCAGCTAATGATTCAGTTGATGTTAAAATATTATTTGTATAAACTTTTAAATGTGAATTTGTAATAGTTATAATAATGTTATACCAAGTATCTATTGATAAATCAGTAGATGCATTGCCACCTTCATCACTTAAATTATTTTTATAATAAAAATCAATATTATTTTTGGATTCATAGTATGCACATGATAATTTTATATAACCATCTGTTTGTAAGCCTTCATTATATCCTAACATAAATATACCTGAATGATTTGTATCAAAATTATTTACTAATTTAATCCAAAATGATATTGAAAACTCTTTATCAACTAAATTAATTGAAGGTATTTTGCAAGTACCATCTCTTAAACCATTTGTAATTGTAGTTGTATCAATATTATTTTGAAATCTTAAAGCATTACCAGTAATACCTGACTCAGTTAATGTTGGTGCTGATACAGATGAAGCTATCAAACTATTACCATTACCACTACTATCTATCAGATCATCATCAAACTTATACCAAACTAACATATTAGTAGTATCAATAGTTCCTGTAGAACCACCACTTGAAACCATATAATATTTAAGAACTATAACAGATGAATCATAATCTGTAGCAGTTCCAGATATATCAGAACTTATAGCAACTTTAGTATAATAAATATTAGTTTTAGGTGCCCATTGAACATCTAGATTTAATACAGTATCAACTGTGTCACCATAAGCAGTAGTAGTTCCTTCGGAATATGTTTCACCACCATTAGGTGTAGACATTTTATAAAATGGTGGAGTATGTGGATAATCACCAATTTCAATAATTGCACCTACATAATCTGAAACAGGTATCCATATATCGTTAGTATTTGGATCTACATTTGGATTAATTAAATGATTATTTGTTGTATCGCCATTTAATAATGCTATTATTTCAGCTCTTGTTGGTAATCTACCACCCGCATTTATAGCAGTTTGATTATGTGTATTCCAAGAACCAAAAGTAGAAATAGGTAATAATTCAGTAACAGTATTTAAATCAGTAGTTCCTGATGTATATATATCTGAACTATTTTTAATTATTTTACTAGTAGATCCCAATTTAAATGTATAATCACCATTTAATATTACACCAGATTCTAAAGCATATTTATTATCACCAACTAATAAAATATCACACTTAGTATCCATAGGAAAATTAAGAGTATATTCAGTTTTTTCTATAACTTCACAATAGAATCTTTTAAATTGATATGTATTAGTTTCATCACCCCAAGATGGATAACCACCATTTTCAGTATTTGATTTTCCAACAAAGTGATTTTGATGATTACCAATTTGAATATAATCCCTACCATTACTATATTCAGGTGCCACCACAGCACACCAAGCATCTTCTTGGTATAATGGTTGATTTCCTTGTGATGCTAGATAATCTAATAATTCAGTTTTAGTTGGCATTCTATTACCATTTGCAATTGCTTCATCATAAGCTTCTTGCCAACTATAAGGAGATTCATCTTCTCTAAAACTAAATATTTTAGTATTATTTCCATTAAATGTTAATACTTTATAATCTGTTTGTGATGTTAATACTACTAAAGACTTTTCACCATATATACCATTAATTTCAGTATCAGATAATACTTTATCATAAATACGGAAATCATCTATAACACTACCAGAAGCAACATCATCTACACCGAATGACAATGTAAATGTTTCATTACCAACACCCATATTACCTAATCCTGATATATCAAGGTTAAGATATTGAGTATAACTGTTTTCAGTTTCATCTCTAATTTTTATAATTCCATTACTTCCATTAGAAATAATAACAAAATGTTTCCAATTAGCACTAAATAATGTAGGTATTTCAGCACTTTCAGTATATTTAGAATTACTCCAATTACCAGTATAATATATCAATTGTAATTTATTACTATTAGGACTAATATACATTTTGAAATCAGTTCCATTAATTTTACTTATCCATAAAACTTGATGGGTAGTAGTTGCACTTAGATTCTTAGCCCAGAAAGATATACTACAATAAGGTTTATTATTTTGATGTTTAACCAAATTATTAGCACTAGAAGAACTTACATATTCTGCATATGTACCAGTATCAAATTGCATTACAGTAGGATTATTATCAAAACCTAATTCAGTAAATGAAGATGCTACTTCATTTGTAACTGTAATATTATATGAATTACCACTACTATCTAAACCAATATTAGTAGAATCATTAAACTTATACCAAGCAACTACATTAGTAAGATCAATAACAGGATTTACAACAGGCTCTTGTGTTAAAGGAATACTAACATCACTAGATCCACCACTAATAATCTGATCAGATCCAAATACATTAGTAATAAGAGCATTAACATTTGTAAGATCTATTACTTCACCATCAGTTCCACTATTAAATGCAGAACCTACGAGTTCTACATTACTTGAACTCAATGTAAATTGTTTATTACCATCTAATGAAACATTAGAATTATAATAATATTTATTATTATCAATTAATAATAACTCACAATTATCAAATTGTTCTGTAAAATTAGCAGTAAAATTATTATCACTTGAATAACTATACGTAGAACCACTAATAATACTACCTGAACCAGAACTAAACTCAGGATTAACATCAACTGTAGAAACTAAATTAACAAAATTATTTAATATTGTTACCTTTTCATATGGAGTGTATTTTAATACAAACTTAGGATTACTGCTAGCATCAGCAACACTAAATACATCTGTTAATAAATTATTAACAACTGTATTATCAACCGCAATACCATTACTTAAACTAGAATATTTAACATTTAATGTATTATCTAAAACCTTAATATCATTAGCATCACATTTAATTTGATAAATACCATTTAATACAATATTATTTATGTAATAATACTTATTGTTGTCAATTAATAATAAACTAGATACAATACTTTCAGGAAAGTATAAAACAGTTGTTGATTCAATTACAATTGTATTATCAACTGTAGCATTAGCACCAATAACATCAACATTTTCAATAACTCTATTATCAATTAAATGGAAATTATTATCACTAAAACTTCTAGGTGCTATTCCAGTTTCTTCTTTAATATTAAATATATATTGTTCATTTGCGGAATTAATGATTAAACCATATTCAAGATCACGATAATTTGGATAAAATGTTAAAACATTTCCATTAATATTATAAAAGTTTTCATTATTTACAGTTAGGTGTGGTTTATAATCAGTAGAATTAAACAAATGTTTAATATTATATTCGTGCACACCTTTTGTAAGTGATATATTTTCACTACGTGTTCCAGCACCTTCACCAATTTCTAATTTCCATTTAACACTATTACGAGTATTGAGACCTAGAACATAAATATCATATTTAGTTCCACGATTATTACCACTGATAGAAACTATATTACTTTCAAAATTATAATTATTATAAATACTCTTCAATTCTACAGGTTGTATATCATTATTAAGTGCGTTTGTAGTTCCTGCAATATGATCTAAAAATAGATCAGAAACACTTAATGTTTGACTAGTATTAAATTCATAATCCCATACCATAAAGTCGCCAAATATCCAATCACTATTAAGATCTTTATTGATATATAAATAATCTAAAGCAACTTCATTTGTTTGGACACCAATACTTGTTCCATTTAATCTAATATTATTAGGAGCTGTTCCATTTGTTTTGATACATAATATTAACCAATCATCCGCATTACCAATACTTTCAATTTTGGTAAGTAGCTGACCTCCTAATTGCACAAAACCACGATAACCGTTCCAATGTCCTAAGATAGTTTGTTCTCCGCTAATAATAGTGCCTTTATTAGCACCATTGTATTTAACAGCAAAACATACAGTCCAGTTAAGAGTATTAGGCATAGGTATCTTCATAGAAGCATCTTTATCACCTGAAATATAATTAGAACCTATACTAATATTACCAGATAGCAATTCTATAGATTCTCTATTATAACCACTTGTATCAACTATACGATTTAAATATTTATTCCAATTTTTAGAATGATATCTAGCCCACGGTTTATTTTGAATAAAGAAAGAGTCAATAGGAGGATATATAGAACCACCAATATTATAATAATATTCAATATCATACGATACATTAATTCCTGAAAATATTGTAGTTAAATCATAATTAATAATATCAGTAGTAATAAAATTACTAGAATCAACACCAATAACAGTAGGGGCAGGTGGTAGATCTTCTGTTAATGTTATTTTCCATATTAAAGTTTGTGCCAAGTTTTTACCAAAAACTTCAATAGGATACGTAATACCACGTTGATTTTCGGTAATATATAACACATTATTACTAATATAAATATTATCAGGATATGGATTAGTTCTAAATCCATATTCTAATCCATTACCTATAAATACAAATTTCAAATTATAAGTTATTGTTTGTCCGGTAGCAATCAATAAATTATCAATATCTGGTAATAATTTAGTGGGTATTAAAGGTAATTCTTTAATATTTAATGTCCAATATGCTGATAAATTATCACCACCATTTTGTGTTGCTTTAAATACAATTGAATAACTAGTATCCCTAAACGCACCTTGAACTTCATATATCATATTACTACTATCAACTAATGAGACATTATTGAAAGGATTTTGATCTATTTCAAATATTTCTAAATAACTACCTTTAAACTTATCAAGTAAATTAACCTGTTTTTTATTATCACTTAATACAAGTTTTTTAGGATCTTTGGCAGTTGGTGGAAATGGTGCAGGTTCTGTAATATTAAATATTAAATCTTTACTAACAGGTCCTTTATTAGCATTGATAACAATATCATATATAGAATCTCTAAACGCACCAGTAATAGTAATTTGTTGTAATGCGCTATCAATTAAAACATTATCGTGTGGATTAGTAATTAATTCGTAAGTAATAAATTCACCTTTAAAATATTTAGCAATATTAATAATTTTAGCACGATCATTTTCTAAAGTAACAAAGATCTTACTTGGATCTAATGCTTGTGCTACAACTTCAGGTGGAACTTCAACAGTAGCTTGTTTTAAGAATTTACTATTACTATTTGGTGCTATATCAGGATTTTCTAAGTTTTCTTTTAATGCTACAACTGCTTGAGATGGATTAAAATTACTATCAATTTCAGAAGGTTTTAAGACAAAATCAACAACTAAAGAACCTTCACTTACTTCAGTTATTTCAATAATACTTTCATCAACACCTAATGTATCAGCAAGATCAGTAGTCATATCAACAATAAAAGTATCATATTGTTCAGTTCCTTCAGCACCTACAATACTATAATCAGCATCCAATGTTAAAGTAGCTTCAGCTTCGGGTGCTAAGGGTTCAACATTAGAATCTAAATTAGAAGCGTGTAAAGTATAAATAACAATATTTAAAAATCCTACTAAAGTATCTACATATTTCTTAACACTTCTTTGCGAAGGAACGGCAGTTGCACTATTACCTAACATCTCTTCGTCATCAACAAAATCTAATAAAGATGTTGAAGTTAATCCTGAAAACATTGGTATTTTAGCAGCAGATGCCGCTAAATTAGCAATAGATTGTAATTTAGCACTATAAGCTTGAACATTAGTTCCTATAGCTAATCCTAAATTAGTTCTAGCATTGTTAGCGGTATTAGCACCTGTGCCACCATTGGCAACTGGTAAATTATTAACAACCTTTTGTGTTAAATCAATAGTTCCATTAAGAATGTGATTATTATTCACACCTTGTGCTTTTATTTTTAAATCATCTGTAGAATTATCTAAACCACCTGTAGATGTTGAATCAATATTAATGGCTTTCGCAGATACTAAATCCGGTTGAACTAAGGTTGCTAATTTATCATTTGTTATTGATCCAGCTGTAATTGTTAAAACATCTTGTAACTCAGCAAATCTAGTATCTAAACTATCACAAATAATATTACCTACAATATTAATATTACCGTTAATATGTAATTTTTCATTTGGTGTAATTGTTCCTACACCAACATTACCTCCATTTTCTATAAAAAAGACTGAATTACTATCATCTTGAACATCCATAATTGGATGAGCACCAATTTGATTTACAATTAATGCTGGTCCTGTTCCGTCATTTGTTATTACAAATTGTTCTGTTGTAGAAGTATCAGTATCAATAATACGTTGAGTTCCATTTACAATTAGATCACCTTCAATTCTTGTATTACCTTTAATATGAACTTGATGTGAAGGATCTGATACATTAAGACCTATTTTACCATCGCTCTTAATAATCATACGTTCATCTCCATCGGTATAAAATTGAAGTTCATCATTATCAGTTGCATTGGTTTCAGCTTTAATATAAGTATCTTGATCTATATCTATAACTCCACCTAAAGATCCCCAAGCATTTCCAGCACCAAAACCTTCAAATTGTTGTAATTCTGTATTATAACGTATTAAACCTTGGTCTTCTAAACTACTAGCACCTATCGCATTTCTAGCAGTAGTATCACCTTTTGGTAATTTAATCGCATCCGTTCTATACGATACATCTAAAGATACATTAGGATTATCTGTTCCTATACCAACTTTACTATAATCATTACCTAAATATATATCATCTGTTCTAGTTACTAACCAAGCATCCGCTGCAGTTTCTTGTTCATAATCATCCGCATCATCTCTGAAAATCTCTTGAATAGATATAGTTCTATCAGCACCTTTTTGTTCCCTATAAAAACCTAACCAATGTTTCAATGTAATATTAGATACTGTTAATAAATTATCATCATTAAAAAATGTAGAAATCGCTTGTAATATTTGGGATTGAGTAGATCCACTATAAGCAGGTAAATCTAAAATAACTTGTGGGATATTAGTTGTCTTTCTTTTCCTAAATTTTAATTTACCATCTGAGTGAGATATCTTATGTGTATCACCAATCCATAATGAGTTGTCAGAAACATACATATCACGTATTTGATTCTCAGGATCACCAATATCTACATTTGAATTACTAGGAATTATACTTCTTGATATTTCAATATTATCATAACCAACTTTAAGTATATGTTCATTACAGTCATATATATCTAATAAAACAGAAGGTGTTGAAGTTCCTATACCTATTTTACCATCATCTTTAATAATCATACGTTGATCTCCATCAGTATAAAATTGAAGTTCATCATTATCAGTTGTATTAGATTCAGCTCTAATAAATGTATCTTGATCTATATCTATAACACCACCTAAAGATCCCCAAGCATTTCCAGCACCATAACCCTCAAATTGATTTAATTCTGTATTATAACGTATTAAACCTTGATCTTCTATACCACTAGCACCAATTGCATTTCTAGCAGTAGTATCACCTTTAGGTAATTTTATAGCATCTGTTTTATACGATATATCTAAAGAAACATTAGGAGTTGAAGTTCCTATACCAACTTTACCATCACTCTTAATAATCATACGCTGATCTCCGGCAGTATAAAATTGCAATTCATCATTGTCATCAAATGCATTATTATGTGCGGTAATATAAGTATCTTGATCTGTATCTATAACACCCTCTAAAGATCTCCATTGATCACCAGCACCAAAACCTTCAAATTGATCTAATTCCGCATTATAACGAATAAAACCTTTATCCGTAGATGTCAGATTAGTAGGTCTTTGACTAGTATTACCTTTAGGTATTTTCATACTATCTACAGTATTAATTTCAAAAGATACAGAAGGATCATTTGTTCCTATACCTATATGAGGATTAAGTTGTATTATAGTATTTCCAGAACCAATATTAATAACATTGGAATTATATGTTGATTCAATATTATTTAAGTTAATACTAGGTGTCCAAATGTTATCTAAAACCCTAAATTGTGCTTGAATATTAACATCATCTAAATTAGTTATAGAACTATTGCGGTCTTTACCAATTGCGACATACTTATCATTTCCAGATTGTCTTATATGTAATAGATTATTTACAGAACTAGAATACTTAGACATATTTTAATAAAAGAGCATAAAAAATAATATAAATTGGTTATTTAAAACACATTTAAACGCATTAAAATATTATAATGCTAATAAAAATAAACGCATTTAAACGCACCTATAAACCGCCAAAGTTAAAAGTAATCTTATTTTTTCAGGATCTATTATAGGTATAATTTCACCTTGACCATCCAATATTTTTACGTGAAACTTATCTAATTTTTCTTCCATAGGATTTAAAATATAAGCATAAGGATCTAATTTTAAATTATCATTTGATGCAGGTAATGTTTCCACACCTGGAGATAATTGACTAAAAATAGGAACTGTCATTTTATTTGCTAATTTTATTTTACTATAACCATTCAAATATATAAATGCCTGAATATGTTTAAACAATTGCAAAGGAACTGGTTGATTATTTATTAACGCAGCGGTAAATGAAGCATCATTTAGCAAATATTCAGTTCTTACCAATCTTAATGCTACAACATTTTTTAAGGTTTCTGATATATTTATAACAAACTCATTTGGTAACCTATAATCATCTTTATTTCTTGTATTACTATCAATTACTATTATTTCTTGGACTAATTTACGTTTAGGTTTAATTACTCTAGGAACAGGATGTATTTTAGCATTATTTTCTTGTTTTTTATATTTTTCACGCAATTCTCTTTGATATTGTTTTAAATTATCCATTTAATTACTATTTAGATGTTTTATGTTGTAGAATCTACAATATTAAATACTAATCCTATATTATATGTCGTATTATAATGCCCTTCATAATATGCAGTAATATTAACCGTATGACCAATATCAGATTGATCAAATGTTATATTAATATTATTTGTTATTATATTAACCCTATCAATACCTGTATAATTAAAACGAATTTTATCTGCATTTGGTAAGTCATAATAATCTAACAAATTTAATGTTATTTCTGTAAGACCTTCTAAATATATTGGAACTGGATTGATATGTAAAGATATTATTTGTTTAATTTCAGTATATCTTATATTAAATGTAGAATCAATTAAAATATAATCAGTTCCTTCATTATTCAAATAATACGCACTTATTTCAATATTTTTCAATAAACCTGATTGAAATCCTCTTATTGTTAAAATTGAAGTTGCATCATCTATACTAAAAGTTGATTGAAACCTTACTCGATTTTTAATAAAATCCCAGGAATATCTTTGATCACTACCATCCATTATATCAAATAAATTATAAAATTGATAAAGATACAAAGATATTTCGTCTATTACTAAATCTTCTATTACGTGAATAGTATATGAATTTGAAGGTCTTATTGAAGGAATTTCAGTAACAAAAATTGATAAAGGTATATCTACAACTTGATTACGTCTATTAAGAACTTTAATTTTAAAATTATAATCTATACCTCTTGCATTTGTATTAATTTTTAAAAGATCATCTTGCATAAAAGCATTTATATCACTACTTGATTCTTCAACTATTTCAAAATTAGCACGATCTGTATCACTTATATTAAATAAACTATATAAATCTATATCATATATACCCACTGTTAATAATAAATTAATATCATTTACACTTGGTAATTCTAATATACCAAAAAAATCTAATTTATCATTCACCAAAAATTGATTTAAAAAGTTCTCTCCTGTTATTGTCACATTTGCATATGCTATTGTGCTAAATGGATATTCAGTTGGTGATGTAGCAAATGTAGAATCAATTTCAATTTTAACAGTATTATAATCTTCTCTTGTTCCAATAACATTTAGATTTTTATATAAACTAGTGGTTTGACCTTCTTTCTCTAAAACTGTAATTATATTTGGCATATTTGATTCAACATTATTTCGCGGATTAATTAAAATATTATAACTTTGTTGTCGTGTTTTAATAGGAAATAATTCTATTGAACTAATATAATAATTAATATCTAAATTAATAGGTTGATAAATATCATAACTATTTTCTACATTTATTTCCCAAGTAATATACAATTCTGTAATATTTTGTGTTGTTCGCAATGGTTGCACATTTTTTACATTGAAATATGATCTCATTATATTATTATGATTTAACATTAATGAACCAGTTATTAATGTATGACCATTAATATCCAATGCATAATCATTCACCATCGGTCTTTCAATATTCTTACGTTCATTAAAATTCTTTGAATTACCTATTATTAAATTAGCATTATTATCTATTATTGTTGTCCTATTATGTTTTCCGGTTATTTTCATTCTATTTATACCTTTATCTTTACTCATTACATTCAATTGTGCTAAATTAGAATTAGGATGACCATCCACAACTGAATATTCTTTATCCTTTTCCTCTATTCCTATACATACTATACCTGATTTTCCTATTACTACACCTTGAACACTATTACCATAATGATCATCAAAACAATGAAGACAATCTGTAGATTGTATTGAATTCGCATTTTTATCCCAAAACTCTGCAATATGAATATTATCATCTAGGGATGTTTTATAAACACTTAAGGATGTTCTTTCATTTACACCTCCTTCTCCCAAGATCTTTACATTTGCTATATCAATGTTTTGATAATGTAAATTAGACATATCATTATCGGTTTCATCATAATCACTTAAATCTAATTTTATAAATGGTGTTAAATCCTGTAAATCTACGATTTCTACATCATCACCATCGTATATACGATGATATGGAGTTATTAAAAGTCTTCTACCCAATTTTTGAGGAACAACTGCAGTTATATCCATACTAGCATAATATAGTTCTCTATAATGTGGTTTAGTTTCCCAATTCATACTAAGTCTTACGTGTTTTGCTGATACTCTAGTAACTTTAACATCAATTAGATTTTGTAATATACCTAATTTATAACGATTATTAATATCAAACATAGCATCTAAACCTGGATTATTAAATCCATCATCTATAGGATTTATTGTTAAAATAAAATCAGTAATAATACGAAAACCATTTTCAGTTGTTTTTAAGGTATCTGCTAAAAATATATCTCCCGATACCTTAAAAATATCATAATTTGTTGGATTTGTAGTCCAAATAATATCATAACCTACTTCGTGTCTTATACCGTGTGTTATTGGTATTTGTCCTGTAAAAGCTGTTCGTTTTTGCATTAATCCCGCAGCATTATATATAACAGTATGTTCATAAACTTCTTTTAAAACTTGAATATATTTTTGATGAAAAAATAACTCACCATCTATATATATATTTGATCCCGTAAATTGTATATCATAACCTGTTATTTCAATTTGTTCGTTTTTTAATATATTTTTATGATTATTTACAATTAAATTATCTTTTATATTAACTGTATCTATTTTTCGTGATACATCTGGTAATAATACATTATGATTTGAATTATTTGGATCATAATAATTACTATTTATATATATTTCACCACTTGCTATTACATTACCATTAATCCACACTGTTTTATCAATATATAATTTATTATCTATTGTTTTCCATTGATTTGTTCCTAATATTATTTCTTCCGCTGTAAAACTACGTTCTTTTAAGTCTGTTATATATATATTTGAGGCTACAATATTATCTAAACTTTCTTTTACATATATATTACCATTTACTACTAATGTTTTTGACGTATATACATTTAAATCACCTACCTCATTCTTAAATTGCTTCCACGCATCATTTACTACTACATAATCGCTTGTTACTTCTTTATCTTTTAGTTCATTCGTTACTGCTCCAAAACCAACTCCTACAAATTTAATTACTGTATTATCTATATTACTTGAAAAATCACTTGTATCATAATTACTTGTAATACTACCATTTAAATAAATTACATTATCAATTATTAAATCACCATCTAAATATACTAAATCATCTCTTTCACGTATTTTATACCATTTATATACTTGACCATTTCCTGTTGATAGTTTGCTTACAAAACCGGTTTCTTCGTCTCGTTTATAAAACTTATCATTTTCACGAAAAACAGTTAGACCATCAATATTAATAGTTTCAGTATTAATAGTATTAAAAGGATTTTCAATAGTTGCTAAAGTAATATCAACATCATTTATTACAGTATCTTCTAATGACATCAATACATCTATAAAATTATGTCTCAAATTATCTTTATGTAAATATAGTAAAATGGAAAGTATAAGTATTATAGTTATTTTATTATGGGTAGCTATTTTTGGTATATGTGATACTATTATCAGTAGATTTACAGTATTTTATAATAAAATTATAGCCTATATCATAATAGGAATTATAGCAATTTTAATATTAAAATTAAATAAAAATAAATATATTTTTGTTTTATAATTAACAAGATGTTGGGGGCATTCCGTGATGATAATATTGATCTAAAGTTGATTTTATATCCATCGGTTTAAACATAGGTTTGTAATTAATATTTTCAGAAGGGGGGAAATGTTTCTCTTGATCATCTAATTTTTCTAAGCACGGTATATGATTCTGTTTAAATAATTCTTTTGTATTTGTAGGCACATTGTTAAACGGTTGAATACTCTTATAATCTTGCGGATTCGCATTACAACCTGCAAACCAAGGAATAAAACGATTTATACCTGTTCCACGTAAATTACAAGCATTATTCGATAAACGAGTATCTTCGGTATAATTACCGCAATTTTCACTTATTCCTTTTATATTACATCCGGTTTTCTTATAAGTTCCTGGTAAATACTTATCAGTCTCACAATGACTATTTTTATAATTTAAACCTCTTAATTCACTATCATCATTTACATTTGTTCCTGATGGACAAGTTGCATACCCATATTGTTGATACCTATAATATGGATCCGGTGTTATATCTTGAGAACAAGCATTAGGATCATTACAAGGGGTGTTAATATGATATAATCCGGGACCCATTGATTTTTTTATCTGTTGGTCATAACTACAATAATCTTGTCTAATATTAGTTTGCATTTTACTTATATATTATAAGAAAAAATATTTACATTTTAATAAATGAAAAACTTTATTTTAGAACATACTGATTATTTAACTGATTGTATGATTACTTACATTAAAAAAACTAAACTAGTGTTTTATAAAGAATATAAGCATTTTAGATTATACGGTTATTCTACTAAAAAAAATAGTAATTATTCACTATGTGGAAAAAGAATTGAAAGACTTTATACTGATTTATTAAAGGATTTTGGTGTTCAAGTTAAATATTTAAATATTGTTATGATTGATTGCCCTAATATGCGAAAGTTTATTGATCATCCACACTTTATTAATGGCGGTTTGACATATTTACATAAAAATATTATTTATGTTTATCGGAATGATGAAATGCTTAAAGTTGCTTTACACGAAGTTATACATCACGCATTTTATTTTAAAGATACTGATATATATTTAGGCGATCCTATAAGATCTACAGTTGATATTAATCTAAATGAAGCTATTGTTGAATTTTTAGCCACTTTATACCAAATTAAATATACTAACAGCAATATTAAAGATGAACTAAAACATTCTTTAAAAAATGTTAAATATGTTTTAGGTATGCCCAATACTACATTTAATACCAATATATATTCTTATATTGTTATTAAACATTTATTACTCAAAAAACACAAATTAATTTTATATTTAATTCAAAAAAAACAATATGATAAAATATATCAATATATTTATAATACAAAAATAAATATAAAACCTATAAAACCCATTAAACAAAAATTAATATTCGTATCTGTCAGTTATTTATGACCACAACGTGAATTATTTACATAATTCGCATATGGTAAAGGAACAGACTTATATGCTATAGTTTGACACGCATTTAAATGTAGCGGTTTTGTATTAATTGGTTCAGTTTTATCGTTATAAATAAAACCATCATTTGAAGGTGTATAAACAGCACCACTACATTTTGATATATATCTTGTTTGATTTCTTAAATCAGACTCCAAATCTATTACATCACCTTTAATATGACTCACATTGTTTCCTGATGTCCAACCTAATTGATGTCTGCACGGTTTTGAATGTTCATAGCTATTAATATTTAATATATAATCTAATATTCCTACATTTCTGTTTAATTCATTCTTATAACTACAATTATCGTATTTTGCGCGGTTAAATGACATTTTATTTATTTAAAGATATTTTCTTTTCATAATATTCTTTTTCAATATTATCAGGTTTTGATTTTTCTTTCGATCTTATTTTAATGTATAACAATAATTGAGCTTCATTTAATTCTTCAATACCATTCAATATTTTTTCTATATCTACCCTTTTATATGCTATATCTTTTTTTAATTTTTGCTTTAATTCAATTATTAAATATTCTTTCATTTATTATTTCGGTTTTAAGTTATCATTTTTTATATTATTAGAGCTTTCTCGTGTCCAACACGCAATTTTGGTAATATATTAATTTCAAATCCTTCTTTTGTTAAGTTTCTACAAAATGATACATCTTCGGAACACATCTCTCGTATTAATTTACCATCAGTTCCTTTAAACTCTTGAAGATCAGTATGAAAATATGGATAACTTAAAGAATCAATCGCATTCTTTGTTAATGCCATAAATCCCATTCCACAATAAGCAACCTTTAAGTATTTTTCGTTTTTATATTCTTCCATATCTTCTTGTTGTAAATATTTAAAAGATCCAGTTTTTTTAAAATGATTTATATCCCAATCTTTTACAATCACTAAGTTTTTTAAATCACTCATTCTATAATATCCTGCTACAACATCCTTCTCCTCTGTAGCTTCTATCAAATCTATTAGATTTTGTGCTGTAAATACAACATCAGAGTCTATTGTTACAAATACATCAAAATGCATTCCATCAAATGCTTTTTGATCTATTCCTCTTAAATTACTTAGTCCTAACGTTTGCATTCTAGCAAATGATACATAACTTGATACACCAGGAGATACTACTATATCATATTTATTCATTTCCCATAATGTATTTAAGCTACTAGTCCAAGATACTAGAAATTTTGATGAAAAATTATTACCCGGTAATCCTATTACCACTTTCTTTTTTACTATTTCTGTTTCCATTTTTTTTATTATTTGTAATGTGTTTTTATATGTTTATTGAACAAAGTTTTTAATA
>Ga0206131_10001583_pt1 | contig 29086 bp, 34 predicted proteins | sample Helgoland_Spring_FD_148636 | JGI IMG/M metagenome (GOLD analysis project Ga0206131, IMG submission 148636) | Pelagic subsurface seawater microbial communities from Kabeltonne, Helgoland, North Sea - Helgoland_Spring_Bloom_20160517_1 | ecosystem: Environmental > Aquatic > Marine > Epipelagic ...
ATGATTTCACGCTATTATAAATATCTAGTAATTTATAAAAGTTTCACCCCTTTAATTAAATTATCCTCACCCCATAATGGTTGAAGATTCGTTAACAACCAACACTCCTTAAACCCCTCACACTCCGTTGACTCAAATTCAAATGAACTCATTGGTACTATATGGTCTACATGCCACTCCCCATAATTATCCCATGTCATCCCCTCAGTGAATTGTTTCTCTAAATGTTCCATCAATTCCTCTATCCCATAACCAAGTAATTCAAAAGTAGAACGATACTTAGCCACGTTAGCTTCTTTAAGACATGTATAAACAGCTGTACGTGTTCTTGCGGCTAATCTATACTTTGGGTCATTAGCTCTACGATTACGCTCATAATTACGCTTATACTCATTTACATGTTCACGATTATCTTTATTCCATTGTCTATAGTACTCTTTACGGTGTTCTTTATTCTCCTTAGACCATTCTTTATGGTATTCACTTCGTTTAACCTTAATTTCTGGTTTAGATTCATATCTTTTCTGGGCGGCAGACTTACCACCGATATTCCTTCTACCAGACGGACCCATTTCCACACCATTTTCTTTAAGGGTTCTTATTATAATTTTTTTATGGTAACCCATCTTATCAGATATAGATGGTGAACCTAATAATTCTTCTGTATAAAGTCTAATTACTTCATTTATTTCTATTTTTGTTAATTCTATTTTTTTACTCATATTATCTTAATACGAACAATAGTTTAAATGGTTACATATACAACACAAAAAAGCCCTCACTAAGTGAAGGCTTTTAAGTTTATATAAGATTATATTTCTATTATCTAAGCTCTGCAATGTTGAATGTAGGTACTCCGTCCACTCTAACATGCCCGTAAAACCTATTATTTACGACTTTTTTCGCATAACGTGTCATAATCCCCTTCACTGGTGCGAAGTTAAATGGATTGTACATTGTAGGCGTTAATTGCATTGGTACATAAGGAGCGTAGATGTAACCTGTGTCTAAAAGAGATTTTCCTTTGTGACCGATAATCATAGAATATGACGGTGCATAAGGGTCTCTGTAAACTTGGTATCTTCCAGAAAGAGAACCAACTCTTTCAATTCCCATGTTATATTGGTCTTGCTCTGGAGCAGCATCAGATACGTGGAAGTATTCTAAGTCATCCATAACAGCTGAAATTTCAGAAGAAACTACGATGAAGTTTGCACCACCTCTTAGTGTACTTTTGTGAATTTGAGCAGAAACTTGATTCACTTTCGTGATTAAAGTTTGGTTCCAATCTTTTTGTGTATAAGGACTAGCAGCAGAAGAAGCTTTTCTCCATCCGTTATAATCCCATCTAAGAGTCCAAGCAGCAGCTTTTCTAATATCTCTAAGAATCTCTCTATCGATTTCAGCAGCAACTTGCTCAGAAAGCATAGCAGTTAATTCAGCTTCAGCATCAATGTTGTGGAATGCACTAACATCTTGCGCTAATTCTGGAGACCATGTAGCTCTTAATTTTCTTTCTTCAACAGCAACAACAACTTCGTCTAATTTGAAAGATACTTCTCCCATTTCAGTCTCAAGTTCTAATGAAGCATATTGCGTCCAAGATACAGAGAAGTCAGCTTGTGTATAAGCAGATTGTGTTGCATCCATAATTGCACCTACATAACCATCATAAGTCGCAGTACCACCATTAGCAGAAACTGGATGAGTTAAATCAAGTTCAATATATAAATCACCAGCAGCATCACAAATGTCATCATATTCAACAATACCTTTTCCGTATTTTTGAGTTACAAGTCTCATTGGAACTTCAGCAGCAGCAGCAATAATAGTTTCACCATCTTGGTCAATTAATATATTATCAGAAGTAGCTTTTAAAGAAGCTAAGAAAGCTTCAGTATCCATTTCGTTACCATCTGGTCCCGTTAATCTACCTTTATCTCTACCAGCACCAAAACCAGTTACTTTAATGATAGCACTTCTAAGAGAACCATCAGTAGCAGTAGGTAAATCAGCTAATTCAGTAGCAACAGTAAATACACCATCAGCACCTAACGTTTGTAACGCAAGAACTGGGTTAGTAAAAATAGTTACAGTACCTTTAGAATTGTCAAACATACCATCATTGTAAAATAAATCATAAAGAGATTTAGCTTTCATTGAAGTTGCAGCACAGTTTCCAGCTACATCAACGCAATCTGGTAAACCTTCAGCAGCCATAGATGTATGAGCAGAAAAAGTTCCACCATCAACATAAGGGTCACCAGCAGCTCCAGAACCATCAACTCTATTAGAAGTTTGAGGAACGAAGAAGAATAACTTCCCGATTGGCATATTCATAGCTTGTACTGATACGATATCATTAGCTAATAATTTACTGAATACTCTCCTTACGATAGGGAATACTACAGTTTCGAAAGAACCAGAAGACGATGCATCTGTACTTTCAGTTAATAAAGAAGACGCTTGGTTCTCAAATAATTGAGCAACGTTTTCTTTAACGTGACCTTTAAGTCCTTCTAAGAACCCTAAAGAATCCCATTTTGTTTGGGTTTGTTTACGAATAGCCTTCATGTGGTTTAATCCGATGTTTCCAACTTGCCCAGAATTTAATAAATGTGACATAATTTTTATTTTTTTTTATTTTTATTTATTTTTATTATTATTTATTATCGACTCTTTTCATAAGGTCCATAATTCTTGAAGTTTCTTTATCAACATAAGCAGTACTTTCGTTTAATTGCTTAGAAGAGCTAGATGTTACTTCTTTATTCATTTTATTTCCAATTGATTCGTTCATTGGTTTTCTTGAACCTAATTCACTTGCAATTGTTTTATATAACTTTTTCGATTCCTTAAGAGTTGAAACTTCATTATCAAATCTATTAAAGATTCCTTCTTTTTCATCTCTTGTAGTGGAATGTTCCATAAATAACTTAGTTGTATAAGTTAAATTAGAATTAAAAACTACTGTCTCCGCTAACATTGTTCTAAATTGCTTAAGTGCTTTCTTGTACTCGCCATTCTTAGCCTTAAGGTCTTTAGCCTCTGTTAATAGAGTATTATATTTTTTGTTAGATTCGTTAACTTTTTCTCCAGCTGGTTTATACTTATCAGCAACTGGGTTTTTACTCCCTTTTTGTTTTGGTAAAGCATAAGCACCTTTAGTTCTAGCAATTTCAGATACTCCTTCACCTTCAGCAACTCCATCTTCTTCAGTTAAATCATTTTCATTACAGTCTTCGTCAACTTCTTTTTCATTCATTACCATTTGACCTTCACCCTTACCGTGCGCTTGGTCTTCTTCAAATCCACCTTCTAAGTTATCACCAGCCCAGTTATCATCTTTTTTGTTTCCTACTGGAGCAGTAACATCATCAATGCCTCCTGTTTGTAAAGTATTTTCATCTAACGCTATTTCATACACAACATTTTCTTCATCTTCTTCGTCACCGATTGCATCTAAATCAACTTCTCCATCTACAGCATCAACTGCATCTAAATCCATATCACCATCTACATCGTCAATGTCCATATCAACATCCATTTCCACTTCTCCATCTACAGCATCAACTGCATCTAAATCCATTTCTATATCATCTGAATAATCATCCTCCACTTCTGGAGTACTCTCGCCAGTTTTTATTACAAACTCGCCTGGTTCATTAACTGTAAGTTTTACCTCACCAGCTTCGTCATCGACTACTACTTCGATTTCATCATCACCAGTTAACTTTTTGTAAACTGAGATAACGTCTTCATCAGATGCCATCGTCATATCCATCTCAACTTCATCGTCTGATGCTACCGCATCCATTCCAGATTCGTAATCACCTTCAAGGTCACCACCTATTTCTAAGTCTTCGATTTCTTTATCACCAGTTAGTTCAGCATCTAAATCAAGTTCCATATCATCTCCTTCTGGAGCTTCTACTTCTTCTGGTTCTTCTGCATCCATATCATCTCCTTCTGGAGCTTCCATTTCTTCTGGTTCTACTGCCTCAACATCCTCTTCTGTATAATCTTCTTTTAAAGATTCTTTCACTAATTCGTCAATTTCTTCTTTCGCAACGGAACGAAGTATTTCTTTCGAGTTGGCATTTAGAGCTTCCTGGATTCTTTTCGCATCCATTATTGCTTCTTCTAAAATTGATTTTTTTTTATCAGCCATTTTTTTAAATATTAATTTATATTTTTATGTAAGCGGATGAATATTTATTTCCGCTTGTTAATAAATATATCTTTTTTATATAAAAAGACATTTTTTTTTATTTTTTTTTAATCTAACAAAAATTTATTAATCTTATCGACCAATAGATTTTTCTTTTCATCAATAGATTCTGTAAATTGTTTTGCTTCCTTATGGTCTTTAAACATCCAAGAGCCAGGTGTACTTGGGGACGTTACAACGTCCCAACAAATCAACTCAAAATCATCTTGAACAATGTTCTGTCCATTTACCTCTTTAAGTGAGCCAACCCCCCTTGAAGAAACACCAATCATAATATTATTTCTAACTAAGTTAGCAACCTCATCACCCTTACAAGAAATTATACCTTGATTAACGTATCCTGGTGACATAAGAATTTCCATCTTACCCATGAGCGTTTTATTCTCCCACCATGTTTCAATAATGTTATGTGATATTCTATCACCAGCAATAATAGAAGATTCTGGGTGGTCTAATTCGCCTAATGCTCTTCTCTCTTTAATAAGTTGTTGATAGTTGTTGTTTTCTCTTACAAGAATATCTTTAGGATAGATTCTCCCATTCCTGTTTTGAACTCCCCACTTCTGTAATACTACATAAAGTACCAATGGGTCAGCGATAACTTGTGAACCGCTGTTAATCTTTTTAATCTCGTTTACAAAGTCTTTGTTTCTTTCGTCACTTGGGTTAACAAAACCAGCGTCTTGTTCGATAAGCATCATTCTCTCATTAAGAGTATTTCTTTTATTTAATTCGTAATTTTCCATATTATGTTTTATATTTCCATTTAAACCCACCAGCACTTTTTTTCCTACCAGCACAAACATCACCGATAGTACAACGATTAATATTTAATCCTTTAGAAGCGATTATTAACCCACTCCATTCTTTTATTATTTTACCATCTAAATCAAATTGAATTATAGGTCTATATTTTTTACTTGATTCTGACCTAACTTTACCATACATTGAATTATTTTCACCACACCTATCTTTAGACATTTTATTTTTAGTTTCTTGAGTGTGTTGTGTGTTTAGTCTAGCTTTTGAGATTTTGTCCTTAGTCTCTTGACTCATCTTTTTACCTTTTTTACTTTTTGATATCTTTTCATTAACAATAGTTCCTAAATTACCACCTTCACCTCCATCGGCAATATTAGTAAGACTTAAACCCTTTTCTCTTAATTCATTAATTAATTTACGTTCAGATTCACCCCACTTACTTTCTGGAACTACTTTATAAATTTCTAATATGGGAATTTGATTTCGTTTTAATAAAGATTGTATCCAATTATCTTTATGTGTATTCTTTTGTTTAGATTTTCTAATATGTTCTTTAAGTCGTTTATAGACATCCTCAGACTTACCAACATATCTAACCTCACCAGTATCTGGTTCGTTAAGTGTGTATAAATAAACAACACTTACACTTTGACCTGGTTTAATTATTTTTATTTCATCTGACATATTAATAGTTTATAGTTATAAATATATCAGATAGCATAAAAAACCCAGAAACAATGTTCTGGGTTTAATTAATTAATTTTTACCTCTATAGTAATCAAAGAATATTTGATTATCAAATACATTACAAACTATATCATTTAGTATTTGATTTAAGGATTTCTCTATCTCTTTCTCTTGTATTTTTAAACGGTGTTTTTGATAAAAAGTTATTTCACAATTCATATAACTTCTCTTACCGTATATTATTCCAGACTCCCTCATATCGAAATCCACAATACTTCTTTCGGGATTAAATAGCTCAGAATCTAGATTATCATGTAATTCTTTTTTTATTCTTTTGGTTAGTTTTTTAATTACTGAACTGTAATTAACACCCTCTTTATTTAAGGGGTCAGCCCAAGCCGAAATACTTACATAAATTGCCTTTGGATTCTTGTTATCAACAGTACCAGTGACTATGTTGTAATTCGTGTGATTCTTTACCATTAATTGTTTTCCTTTCTTAGTTATCATATTAATCTTTTTTTTATTAAATGTAAATAAAAAAAATGAGAAAGTCAAATATATATTTTTACTTCTCAACCCAATCTTCTAAAGATTTAATTGTTGTAGATAAAAGCATGATAACAGCTCTATATGGGTTCACGTTTGAAGCTGGTCTTATATCCCCAAAATAACCCTTACCATCTAATTTAGTTTGTATTTGTTATTAACTTTTAAATAACGCTATGAATATTCCGAAACCTACCTGAACCACTGTCCATACAGTTATAGCTACAGTTTTAAAAACATTTAACGAAGCTACATCTTTTTTAATTTCTTTTAGTGTATTAGGACTAGCTATATCGTCCATATAACGCTTCCACTTACCTATTGCTTCCAAATCCCTTTCTATCGTATCTACCTTACCTAGTTTTAGGTTAATCTCATTAAGGGTCTCTTGAATCTTCTCATCGTTATCATTCAACCTTTCTAGTTCAGCCAATACTAATTTAGAATACTCATTCCACCCATTCTGTGGGACTCCTTCCTTACTCATCTCCATTTCTATAAGTTTGTTAAATCTATGTGCATACCAACCATCTTGATTGGCTCACCATTATTATTCCATTCTATAACCTTTCCCCTACAAAGTATTTTAACTTCATGTCCATTTTTATGTTTATATCTAGCCACAATTCTAAATGGATAATCACCATTACTATCGATATGTTTTTTTAATTCACAGTTCATCTTATCCAAATCATCATTTAACATTAAATCATTCCAGGTTTCTGGGGTATTAGGTAACTCATGGTCTTTGTACCCTAGTTGAAGTTTGTAGTTAGGGCTTAAGAACGCTGTACCATGTTCCATATCCCATTCCCATAACCCATCAGAACTTGCTTCAAGTATAGCCTCTAAAGTGTCTTTTCTTCTGAATACAGAAGTGTCTCTAATAGTTAACTGTTCCACTAAAACTTTTAATTTATTTATGTTTTCTGATTTAGATGACATATTACATTAAATCTTCTTTTAAATCTAATATTTTAAATATGTCTTTATCAAAACTTTCTTTAATATATTTTCTATTTAATAAATTATCTTTAACGGACAGTAAACTTTCTTTTAAATCAGTGTTAGCGTCTTTAAGTTTATCGTTAACTAATACTAAACATTCTTTAACTGTTTTTGAAAATAAAGCAATGTTATATGTTTCATTATTTTCTATAATTACCTTAAGTGTATCTATTTGTGATTCCGTTAAGTCACTATACTTCTCATTGAATCTATCAACAACTAAAGGTGCAAATATTTTATTAGATATACCAACACCCTCATTAACTTGTCTATATACATTTGATTTAACATACTCTATAGTTTCGTTTAATGAATCAACAAACTTATTGATATTCTTAGAGAAAATCATATTAGTAATATTCTCATGTAGTTTATCGTTTACATAAGACTCTTTAACGGTTCTGCCGTTAGCTAACTTAAATAAAGTAGTATTAGCTTCTAATATATCTTGTCTATCATACGACTTTAATAAATCGATATTTCTCTTTATCTTTTCACTAGCTTTAAATTGGTTATCCTCCGTCAATGATTCGATTGATGTGTATATATTGAATTGAGTTTTTAATATCTCATTTTCCTTAATCATTTTTAAATAGTTCTTAAAGGCATCTCTCTTATCGGCATTCTTAGAGCCCATAGATTCTGATAACATTGTATTAAAAACATTTTTAATTTTACCGAAATTTCTCATAGTTAAATCTTTTATAATAATAAATATCTATTTTATAGATAAAACACTCAATCATCAATCATTTTATCGATGTCATTAATCATATCATTAATATTTTCATTAATTTTTATGTTCTTATCCACTATCTTAACCCTTTCATTCATAATCTCCTTTTCCTTTGGTTTAATAGAAGTTATTAACTTATCGTAATAGTTTTCTTGGTACTTATTAATTTTCTTATTAATTTTATCTTTACTTTCAGTAATTAAGTTTTCAGTTCTCTTAATTGACTCTTCAGTAGCTTCTGGTTCATCACCACCGAAGCCTTCATCACCACCTTCATCATCACCGAAGCCTTCATCACCACCTTCACCGAAGCCTTCATCACCACCTTCACCGAAGTCAAGACCACCGCCTCCACCACCGAAGCCGCCTCCACCGCCTCCACCACCGAAGCCTTCATCACCACCTTCATCACCACCTTCATCACCACCACCAGACTCACCTTCTTGAGCAACCTTAATATCACCATATATCCTATCAACCTCATCGAATGTACCAGTATGTTTAATAACCGATGATGTTTTTTCTAATTCAGAAGAAGCAGCTTTCTCCATTCTCTGTTCAAGTAAATCTTGTTTAATTTCATCATCAGCCCATCCAAGAATTTCTCTTTTTGCCCTAGTCATAGACATAACACCGAATCCATTACCAGAGTCACTAACAGCATCTTTAAAAAGTGTAACCTTAGCTTGTAAATGTTCAACTTTAAGCATCTCTGCTTGTGTAGATGGATTATTAAGTGTAAGTGTAAAATTATCTAATTCTTCATCAAGACCTAAAAGGAATAAGTGTAAGATAGCAATCTTATTTAATTCCATTATCATAGCTTGTTGGATTCTATTAATTGTTCTAGTGAATCTAATATCCTGTAAAGCTAAATTCTTACCCTCGCCCATAGCATCTTCATACCCTAAGAAAGACTTAGGTACCCTTAATGCTGTAAATAATTTCTTTTGTAAATATTCGATATCTGCAATTTGGTCAAGATTAGACGCTCCAGCAAGAACATCAATTGGATTAGGAGCATCTTCACTTCTAACTGGAATAAAGAAATCCTGGTCATTCGCCATTTGATTAAATTGTAAATCTATTTGACCAGTTTGTGGGTCAACAACAGGACTTCTCTTAAACCTATTTGCAATATCATCTACATAAGACGGTACATCTTCATCATCGATATTACCAACATAGATTTTATATACCTTTCTTTCTGGAGCTCTTGTAACCCTATAAATAAGCATTGCATCTTCAGAAAGTATTAATTGTTTCCATATTCTCCTAGCTTTCTCTAATACTGAAGTTCCATAAGGAAGTCTCCTATCATCACCTAGAAGTCTAAAGTGTGCAATTTGCCATGAATTAAACTCAAGGTCTCTACCTCTCCATATAAACTTAACCTTTGGGTCATCCGCTTCTTCTCCACCAATCGGAGTAGAACCACCGCCATTAACCATTCTAGAATATAAATCACCCTCTCTTCTCTCAATCTCAAAGTTAGGCATTTGTCTTCCACCAATTACTCCAGCCTTATCATCAATATTAAGAAATACGAAGTTATCACCATACTTACAGGTATTTCTAACCCACATTGGAAGTGACGTATGTATGTCAAGTCTATTAAAGAATAAGTCCTCTAGAATTGTCTTAACCCTCTTAGATTCTGAATAAATATTAAGAACTCTACCCTTTTCGTTTATTGTTGAGGATTCCTCCATCATAATATCTAAAGCAGCTGAAATCTCTGGATAACCCTCCATAGCCTCAAAATCACTATATGAACCAATACGAGTTGTTTCATAATGAATTGCCTTTTGAAACATTTCATTATCAACCTTTCTCCATTGCCCACCAAGATACTTATTTTGTTGGGCCTGTAATTTAGCCTGGTTGAATTCCTCCTTATTTTGTGTTTTTAATAATGTATCATTACCAATAGAATACCTATTAGTTTTAGACTTAGGTGCGTTGACACCATCTGGTCCAAATATATTGTTTAATCTTTGAAATATTGTTAAATTTTTCTTAGCCATTTCTTTTACTTTTTATTATAGTTATAATTATAATGAATTTATACTAAAATTAAATACTTACTTCACATAATCACATTGTGCATAAGCTGTTCTTACTGCTTGACCAGTAATAACTACAATCACATAACTATATGTTGATATAAAATCATCCCCTTGAGACCCAATTGGAGTTGTACAGTAATAATTACCAACCCCGCCAGAACTCTTAGCTTTTTTCTTAACACTAGTATCTGGACACCATTTATATAGTTTACCACCCTTTTGAAACCCTTGTTTAGTACCACATTTTTTACATCTTTCTAACCCCATATTATCTTGTTCCACTAAATAGCCATAAATATTCACCTTTTGGGTCTTGCATGTTCTTAGACACCCCTGGTTTAAATTTAGGTTTTGGATGTGCTTTCTTACCTCTATTCTTTTGAGACACGAAACCAGTACCACTTGTATCGTTATTTAATTCACCACCAACCTTCCAAGCTGATAGTATTGCTTTAGTTTGATTCTCTAACTTCTTTAAATTTTTAAATGAATGTTCAAGAGTCCATAATGGCATTGCAAATGCCATAAGTAAATCATCATGATAACCTTCCATATGGTCTGGTCTACCATTTTTATAAATAAACGTCTTCATTTCAGATGTAGTTCTTATGGACCTAATCTTAATACCATCCGTTCTAATCATATATTCTAAATGAGCAATCATTGGAAGTCTAACACCGTTAGCGTTAAATCCAGGTATTTTACTATCCTTAGTGTGGTGTTCTAATTGCCCTTTCTTACTATTAAGAATCTTACCCCTAGGTTCGTCATAGTGTAAGAATTTATAACCTAACTCAATTAACTTAAGTACTGTTGAAACACCCATACCACCTGTGATATCAACCACAGTGTAAGACTCATATAAATTACCATATTCATAAACTATCTCACCTAGTAAATCTGGCTGTACCTTTCCTTGGTACTCCATAACCTGTTCCATAGTTGTAAAATCAATTATTACTATTGTGGATGAATCTTCACCATCACCCCTAGCTACATCGACCCCCATTATATATTGGTGACCTTCTTCTGGTTGTTTCCATATCCAGTATTCTTGTTCAAGGCCAGAAGTCCACTTAGGGTCTTGAACGTTGTTTTCTTCTTGATAAACAATATCCTCATCCTTTATTACGTTACCCCCAGAACCAAGGAATGATACGTCAAGCTCTTGTGCAATCTTTCTTGTATTATTATTAAGAGTCATACACATATCTTCATACCATGTAGAAGTAGGTTTATAACCATCTTTAATCCTATGTTCATATTCATCAACTAAAAATTCAATCTCTGGCAACTCTTCAGTTATCTCACCATCCTTATTCTTTTTAATCCATCTTAAATCCTTATTGTAACGTGGGTCCTCAAACCAACGCATTTCAACAATATTATAATTATTCTTACCAGTTTTAGATTGGTCATATGTTTTATAATATAGTGGGTCCATACCATTCGGTGTAGAAATAAGCATTACTCTACCCCCAGTAGCACATGATGACATTGCAGCAGCATACACAGCATCTCCGTTATCAATAAAGGCTGCCTCATCAAATACTAGATAAGTGGGTGTGTACCCCCTAAGCGCATCCTCAGATGTAGCAACCGCAATAATTTGACATCCGTTAGGTAATTCAATCTCAATCTTAGAGTCAGTAATAAAGATACTTTTCTTTTCATTCTCTACTGAACCGTAGTATTCTGGTCCCCATACCCATCTAGGTAATTGGTTACAATAATCTTTAATACCTTTAACAAATTTTTGAGCTAATTTTAACTTATTTGCGATTATTAGAATAACCTCTGGGTTATCTGGGTCAGCAAAACCACCCTTTATAGCCATATAAGCTTGTGTTGTTGTTGATATACCAGCCTGTCTAGGTTTAGTTACTAAATTGAATCTATGTTCCTCGTATGCGTTTACGATTTGCTTTTGTCTAGGGAATAACTTAAAAGGTACAAAACCGCCCTGTGTTAAATCTTTAGTCTCTAAATAAGTACCAATAGCATAGATAGGGTCTTGCACACATTTAACGTATTCAGTTAATATTTCTGCATTTGTTAACATAGTCTTTATTATATAAATATGATGACACAAGTAAAAACAAAAAAGACCCACACTAATGGACCTTTTTTTTTTAGCATTATATATTATGATTTAACTAACCTAATAATTCATTGATATCAAAATTAGATTCACCCATTCGTTCATTGTAATCATCCTCTTGTAGTTCTCTCTTAATCTCACTAATCATTTCACCCATTCTTTTCTTACCAGTCTTAGTCTTACCGATGATTTCTTTCATAAATGAATTAAATTCAGATGGTGGTAATGCAGCAACATCAGCATAAGCGTGGTGCTTAAGGTTGAAGTCATCAACTGGTATTGCTTCACAAAATCTATTCCATATCTTAGAAAATCTCATATCCCATGGTTCGGCTTGAATAAAATCAGCTTTATTAATTGCGTATTTAGCAATGTTTTCTTGTGATGGTTGACCATGCATAGATAATACTTCCATTACACCCTTAACTAATTCATGTATAAGTACTGGAAATACCATTGCTTGTGCTTTAATTTGTGGTTTTGAATCCTCACCTACACCACAATCAACATCACACTTACCCGCATCAACACCCTTATCCATATCTGGCATAATGAAAAACATATAATCAGCAGCAGACATCATCTTTTTATAATTCCCAGGTAGTCTTGGATTCATACCAATTAAATCATCGTGTCTCATATGAAACATGTGGTTAACGTTCTTAGCGGCACCTTGAGTCATTGCATTTAATACTCTTCTTTTCTTTACTTCAGCATTAGCTTGTGAAATCTCATCTGAATCTTCAAATTGAAAATCTTCTTCCATTTCTAGTGGTCCATCACTATCACTAGTTCCACTTCTTGTTATATGTGAAGTTAATTCAGCCACCATATCAATAGACCCTTCTGGAATATCAAATTCATTAAGTACCATCTCTACAGCCAACTCTTCTAATTTTTTTCTATGTGGTTCTTCCATTTCCATTGCTTGTCTAACTAAAGGCATCTGTTTTTCCATAATTTGATTATTATCAATAGTATCAACATCAAATGCCTCACGACATCTCTCAACAACTTCTTTAAATCTTTCTTTGATAAGTCTCATTTCACTTGTTATTTCATTTCCTTCTGGGAATATACCACATTCAGCTAATGAGTGTTTATTGTTTCTTAAATCATCTTCTAATTGTTGATGCATTCTTTCAGTAATGTTTTCCTCATAAAGAAGGTTCTCATTAATTGGCTGTTTATCACTTCCCACATTTGCCTCCTTTAAAGCTTTCTTTGCTAATTCTCTATATTTTTTACTCATTTTCTTAAGTGTTTTACTTTAAATGTTTTTATAACTTTTCTTTTTTTATTACCCAATATAGTTTCAATCAGTTGGTCTTTACTCATCTTTGGTCTAACATTCTCATTAGTTTTACTACCCTTACTAGCCGCTAATTCCTCTTTCTCCATCTTCCCCAACCAATCCTTTAAGGATGCAAGTTTTTCAGGGTCTTTAGTGCGGTCTATTTGGACTTTAAGAGCTTGAATGCGTGAGTGTAAATTATCATCACATTCTAACATATTATCATTAGTATCAGCACCACCTACTGAGGTAGTGTTTATTGTAGGTCTAGGTTTTTTATCACCATAATCTGGACCGCCATCTTGACCATTCCAATCGTTACTTAAATCACTTAGTTCTGGGTTAATTCCAGCTTCAATACCTCTACTAACCACATCATCAGGAAAGTCAGTTTCATTAACTTCACTATTATAAGCCGTATCTATAGCGGTTGTAGCAATCTTTGAGGCTAGGAATTTAGCGTCTTCAATATTACCAGTGATAGGCTCAACAGAACTTTCGATTTCACCAGCGATTGTAGTAATATTTTTAACATCGTTCTTAGCTAACTCCATAGCTTTATCAATATCCTCTTGTATATGTTTCTTTTTAATTCTCATCAACTATTTTTTTATTAGCATTATTATATTCAAGAATAACATCTTTTTCGTATAATTTATCTTCAACTTCTTTAATATCAATTCCAAAATCAAAATAAAGCCTTGTATCTGGATATTCATCATATTCCGATATGTCTTCCCAACCAAGTGCTACAACACCATCTACAGCATCCCAAACTGCGAATGTATCGCTTTTCTGAACCAAGTCAAATTTTAATTCAGAAGTAAGTTTGCCAACCTTCACGATAAAATCGCTACTAGGTGGTGCTGGTCTACCAGATGCTGGTAAAGCGTCCCAATCGTCACCATCAATATTCTCAATCTCATCAGCGAATAAGAACTCATAAATATTATTACCAGTCCAATCTTCACCAACTTCATTTATATAAACTAACTTCATTATTATTCTCCCATTTTAGGTCTTGGTTTAACAATTGGTTTTGGTTCCCAAATCCTCTTTGTTCTACGTGAAGGTTTTTCACCTGGTTTAACAACTGGAGGTTTGATAGCTGGTTCAACCATTTCATCTAATTTACCTTTAATAATTATTTTCATATCCTTGTTTTCAACAAATATATCATTTTTTTTTGACTCTTGCAAATCTTCACCAACAATGTCAGAAACCTTTTTATTAGACCACATTTTACAAGACCAATATCCAGCAGTTGTTTTATCCTTCTTTTCAGAACACTTATGTCTTGCTCTAAATGATTTTTTAGCTTCAGCATTATCCCTTCTAATTTCCATATCCTTGTCTCCGAATTGAACCTTAACTACATTACCTTTATCATTCTTAACATAAACCTTAAACTTCTTACTACAACCCTTATCATCTTTTTTACATGGTGAAGGTTTATTTAATGTAACTTTATTTCCTTGATGTTCCGCTTCCATAAGCGACTCACTAGTTTTTTTCTTACAAGAACCCTTTTCACCCTCTATAGTTCCAGGCACCCTAGCATAACCATCCCAACATGGATTACTCTCAGTTGTTAAAAAATCAGCAACTTCTTCAGCATCATCAGCTGATGTTGAAATATGGTCATCTGCCCACTTATGACCTTTTAATTTCTTTTCACGACTTACCTTATCCATTGCCAGTATAGCCTCAGCATCGTCCCTCATATTTGTAAGGTTTATTGTCATAGTATCTTCCTCACTTAATTCATCACTAAACACCTCTTCAGTATCGCTTGTTGGTTCAGAATCTACTTCTGGCTCAACCTCTGGTTCAGCAGACACTTCTTTCTCAGCATCACTAGTATCGTCAGCAGCTCCAGAAGTCTTAACCTTTCTAATAATATCATCTTGGTCTTCTTCATCCATTTCAGATGTGTGACTAGCAGATATAACAGAGTTAATTGCGTATTTCTCTAAATCAAAATCTGGCTCACCTCTTTCATCGTTATATTTCCTCATTGAGGTGCCTATCTTACCAGCTAATTGTTGAATGTATTTTTCTGGGTCTTCTTCTTCACTAGCCTCAACGCCAGCATCGAATGGTTCTTCATCGAATGGCTTATCACCTTCAGACTCAGCTTCATCCCCAAATCCACCAGCATCATCAGTTGGAGCATCTGCAAAGGCATCTAATCCCCCACTACCAGAATCATCAAAAGCTGGTTCACTCTTTGGAGCGTCCAGCTTGATTTTGTATTTAGTATCTTCTTCTAGATTTTCGGTGATATCTTCATCGATATTGACTTCATCAATATCCATTTTATTGTATCCACCATTGTTGGGTTGTTCGTCAGAAAACAAACCAGTAGTGTCCCTAGGTGCTTCGGTTAAACTTTTTTTTTTAAAGCTTCCATCATAATAGCTCTCTCATCTTCACCAAGTGACTCAAGAATAGATTCAATCTTACTATTTTCACCACTAAGTTCATCAATTACTGAATCCATCTCCATCATTGCTTTAGCGATAGAATATCCTTTTTTCTTAGGAGCTTCCTCTACTTTACCAGTAATCATTTCATCAATAGCACTTTCAGTTTCAGTTAACTTAACATCTTTGTTGTCAGATTCAGCCTTACCTTTAGCTACGTTAGAACCAGAATTTTCTTTATCTTCGTCAGCATCATAATCTAGTTTATCACCTTTCTTATCAACAACATATTCATCAGCATCACCAAAAGCCTTATCCGCAGATAATGTAGCGTTAGCATTCATTCCGTGATGTTCTGTAATTAAGTTATCATCTAGGAATACATTTACTTGACCAGATTTACCAGCCGCTTCGTTAAGACTCATGAACTTAAGGTTAAGCATCTTAATTGCTTTTGCGTAAGAAGGATAAGATTTATCTTTCTTATTTTGTAAGCCACCAACATAATTAAAATCTTCTGTTACTAAGTTTTCTTTATTCTCAGCAGTCTTTATGTAGTATTCGTGGTTTTCTCTAATTACACCATATATTTTACCATCTGGTCCTTCTTTAGTTAATTCAACAACAGAACCACTTTCGTTTTCATTAATAGATGTCGTACCCATTAATTCTTTCATTCTGTTAATTACTTCATTACCTTTTAAACCTACTGGTTTTACTATATTACCTTTTTTCATCTCTTTTGTGATTTATATATAAATATTATGTTTTCTTGTAAAAGTTATTATGGATTTGGATAATTACTTAATGTTGGGCTACCATCCGACACATCTTTATTTTCACCTAACACATATACATTGTTAGTATCAGCAGTAAGACTCCTTACCTTAATAGGTAATTGCGTTGTTGCAACTAAGAATACACTTACCCCATTAATAACTGCGTTTGAATCAACACTCGCATAAACTAGGTTATATGTGTGTGAACTATAGTCTGCATTATTCCATGCGTGTATAATTGAGTTTTGTGTTCTATTTACTGACATATTATTTTTTTATTAAAATTCTATTATTTAATAATAAATATGTTGATAAACAAAAAAAAGCATCATTTAGAAGCTTTATTATTTTTTAAAGAGACTTTACTAAAAAAAAATAAATATTTAGATAAAGTACATACCCTTTTTTGTGAGTCTAATCTTTTATTTTCGTTACTATTTTCTAGGTGTGTGTCACGCATAGCCTCAATCTCTTTCCTTACAGATTGAGTGCAACCATTAAAATTCATTTTCGATGTATCCACTGTTATTATCATTTGATATAATAAATATTAAGAAACAATCAAAAGTTGAAGGGTACCCCTATTAAATTATCATTAAACGGATATATTCATCTTCAAAATCGGGTGTGATTTGTAATTTTTAATAACAAAGTCGTCAAAAGTGTAAGAAAAAATATCTTCAGCTTTATTTAACTCTAATGTTGGTAATTCATATGGCGTTAGAGTTAATTGGGATTTTAAAGTGTCAATATGATTATTATATATGTGGACGTTTGTGAGGTCACCAACCAACATATGTGGGACCATATTAACTTGCTGTGCAATCATATGGAGTAGGAATCCATATGATGATATATTAAAAGGTAAACCAAGTCCAGAATCTACACTTCGTTGATGCCATTTAAGTGAAAGTCTTCTTTTTGGAATATCTTTCTTATCACACCATTTAGAATAATCTTCTTCCGAAAGATGGGCTGTTTTTGTTGTTAATTCTAACTCTATTGCGATATCAATTCGTTCTCTGAGTGTCAATTCCTCTGTATACAATTCAAAAGCCCAGTGACAAGGTGGTAACGCCATCTCATCAATCTCACCAACATTCCAAGCACTAACAATAATCCTTCTTGAATCGGGGTTGTTGTTTAATGTGTCAATAGCGTTTTGGATTTGATTAATACCCTTATTTAAACCCTCAACCTCTTTACCAGAAATTATCTCATAACCACCCCAATTAACCCATTGTTTTCCATAAACAGGACCTAACTCACCATACATTTCAGCAAACTTATCATTATTAATAATCATCTCTTTGAATTCATCCATTGATAATACTTCATCACCTAAATATTCCATCTGTTTCTTATATTCTCTATAAGCGTCTGGAGTCCATATGTTGACTCCGTTACGTACAAGGTATTGAATATTGGTATCACCATTAAGGAACCAAAGTAATTCATGAATAATCCCACGAACATACATCTTCTTTGTTGTTAGAAGTGGAAACCCTTGAGCCATATCAATCTCAAGTGTATGTGAAAAAGTGGAAATAGTACCAGTTCCAGTTCTATCTCCTTTCTCTTTACCCTTATCAATTATCTTAAGTAATAATTCTTGGTATTGTCGGTCAACATTATAAAGTAAATTCATTATACTGTTACCATTTGGTTATAAACTGAAAGCATACTAGTCAATCTACCAACCCTAGTGGTATCTAATTTAGATGTATCTCTAAAATGTTCCACCATTTCCTCCATAAGTTTAGAGATACCTAGTTCCATAGCTGAAGTTTCACTGCCCTTAATAGCCTTAATCTTTTTAATGACAACATCAACATCAACGTTATCATGTTTTAGAAACGCATAAGACTTAAGGTTTGAATTAAGAATCTTACCTTGACTATCAGCGGTCTCAAATCTCATGTAATCAGTTTCCGACACATTTTGATAAGTATAACTACCACCATGTTTGAATATGATATTTAAATCTTTATTATTTTTGTTATATGTTGATGCAACAATATTTGATGATTCATAAATTGCTTTTACTAATTTATCTTTTTCTACTCTTTCTAAAATCATAATTTATATTTTATCTGTTATTATTAAAGTGCGTGTGTTTTATATTTTTCTATTTCAGTAAGGTTATATATTGTTCCAGTACTACTTGTTGTGGTTTCCACAACATTATCCCCATCTTCAACTATAATAATATAATTACCAGTAAACATCATAATACAATCATGATGCTCAATTTTTTTACGACTATCACCATCCTTAACAATTAAGTCAATTCTATTGAATTTTGTATCTCTCTTTATATCCACATTTTTATTTATTATATAATAAATGCAAATATACAACATATTTATTAATAAATCAAGGGTTGATTTTTAAATAATAAAGGTGTATGTTTGTTGAAATAAACGTTATATAATGGATAAAAATAGAGAAATAGTACCAAAGGTAAAATACATAATGAATAAGTCTCAAGAAGAGGCTAAACATTATGGAGATAACTATGTTAGACAAGAACATATATTATTATCAATTATTAATGACAATACTAATAGGTGTCATAGAATACTTAAAGGAATGAAAGTAGATGTTAATGATTTATACGACAAAATTACTGAATATATTAGGTATCGTCAATTAAATATAGGTTCTGAAAATAAAAAAAGATTAAAATTACCCTTTAGTAGTGAGGTTAAAAAAACACTAAAGAAAATTGATTCAGAAGCTGAAAAGCTAAATGACCATTTTATTGATACAACACATATAATGTTATCAACGTTAACTTATGTTAAGTTAGATTTGGTTAAATTATTAAATAATGAAGGAATAAACTATGATAATTTTAAAGAGCAGATTATGAAAAACAACAAGAATGAGGATAATTATTCACTAGAAGAAGAGTCAATAGATATTGAAAGGACGAGAGCTAGGATTGAAGAGGTTAGAAGTGAGTTAGATGATGAAGATGAATTCACCATGGGTGGAAGAGGTGGAAATGGTAAATTTGAAAAGAAAAGTAACAAAAAGGTTAGTTCTAAAACACCAGTATTAGATAACTTCTGTAGAGATATATCTAAATCAGCTGAAGATGGAATACTTGACCCAGTTGTTGGTAGAGCCACAGAAATTAAAAGAGTGTCTCAAATTATTGCTAGAAGAAAAAAGAATAACCCAGTTCTTATCGGTGAGCCAGGTGTTGGTAAAACTGCAATAGTTGAAGGTCTTGCTATGTTAATTAAAGAAGGTAAAGCACCTAGAATTATTCTTGATAAACGAATTTACTCATTAGATTTATCTTCGATAGTTGCTGGTACAAAATACCGAGGACAATTTGAAGAAAGAATGAAAGCTATATTAGATGAACTTAGAAATAACCCAAATGTAATACTTTTTATTGATGAGTTACATACGATTGTAGGTGCTGGTAATGCATCTGGGTCAATGGATGCTGCTAATATATTTAAACCAGCATTAGCTAGAGGTGAAATACAAGTAATTGGTGCTACAACCCTTGATGAATTTAGAGAAAAAATTGAATCTGATGGTGCCCTCACAAGAAGATTCCAACAAGTATTGATAGAGGAACCAAGTATTTCAGAAACTAAAACAATCCTTATGAATATCAAGGAAAAGTATGAAGACCACCACAAAGTAATCTATACTGAAGAAGCTATAGAAGAATGTGTAAAGTTATCTGATAGATATATTATGGATAGGTCAATGCCAGATAAAGCAATTGATGTTCTTGATGAGGCTGGTGCAACAACCAACGTAAATCATGAAGCTCCAGAAAGTATTAAAAAATTAGAACATGCTTTAATAAAAATCAATGAAGATAAGAAGATTGTTGTTCAGAAACAAAAATACGAAGAAGCGGCAAAACTTAGAGATGAAGAAAGAAAAATAGTCGAAAAATTAGACACTGAAAAATCAGATTGGCTTGAATCTCTTGATAAAAAGAGGACAATAGTTGATGTTGAGTTGGTTGCTGAAGTTGTTTCAATGATGTCTGGTATTCCTCTTAATAAAATTTCCTCACAAGAAACTAAGAGACTTATGAATATGGATAAGGAACTTACGGGTAAAGTGATTGGTCAAGATGAAGCTGTTGTAAAAGTAGTTAAAGCTATTAAACGTAATAGACTCGGAATTAAAGATAAGGGTAAACCAATTGGTTCATTTATTTTCTTAGGACCTACTGGTGTTGGTAAAACTTATTTAACTAAATTACTTGCAGAAAGTATGTTTGGTGATGCCGAATCACTTGTTAGAATAGATATGTCAGAATACATGGAGAAACATTCCGTATCAAGACTTATTGGCCCACCACCAGGATATGTTGGTTATGAAGAAGGTGGACAATTAACAGAAAAGATAAGAAGAAAACCTTATTCAGTTATTCTTTTTGATGAAATTGAAAAAGCACATGACGATGTATTTAACCTATTACTTCAATTACTTGATGAAGGTCAATTAACTGATGGGTTAGGTAGAAAGGTAAACTTTAAGAATACCCTTATTATTCTTACATCTAATGTTGGTGTTAAAGAATTAAGTAGTTTCGGTAAAGATATGGGATTCAATACGGGTGCTGCAATTGTTAATGAAGAAGAAAAATCTCGTTCGATTATAGAAAAAGCCCTTAAGAAGAAGTTTAAACCAGAATTTCTTAATCGTATTGATGATACAATCATCTTTAATGGACTTAAAAGAGATGACATACATGTTATCATCCATAATGAGTTAGATAAGCTTAAAAGTAGAGTTATTGATGAATTAGGAATTACCCTAAAAATTAATAAGGCTGCTATTGAATATGTTGCTGACCAAGGTTATGACCCAGAATTTGGAGCAAGACCACTTAATAGGTCAATTCAAAGACATATCGAAGACCCAGTAGCTGATGAGATTTTAAATGGTAATTTTGTTGAAGGTGACACAATTAAAATTGGTTACGACAAGAAGGAATCTAAAATCGTGTTAAGTTAACCTAAATGGAAATAATATATAAATTAAGCGGAAATTTTCCGCTTTTTTTATATATTTATCTTATATAAAGTAAATCATGATAGAAGATATATTATTATCAAAGTACGGTGAACACATAAATGGAATAGATATTTATGAAAAGGAATCCAGTCTTATACTATCCAAGATTGTTGTCAATGATGACTCAAAAGAAGAAGGTTATGGTACTAAAATTATGACTGACTTAATTAACTACGCTGATAAGAATAATAAAATTATAGCATTAACACCATCGGCTGATTATGGTGGTAATAAAAATAGACTTAACAGGTTCTACCATAGATTCAACTTTAAACCCAACAAGGGTAAAAACAAGAATTTTGAGTTCCGTGAAGCGATGATAAGGTATCCAGAATCTGATGTGATTAAGGAAGGTAAAATTAATGACATCCTTAAAGATAAAGTATTTGATAGACAAAAGTTTATTCAAAATATAAAGAATGGTAGTTCTCAAACTAAAGAAGCTTATAAATTACTTCATGGTAGTATTGTTAATAATGTCGATTTAAGTGATGATGAAAAAGACTTCATTAATAATAATTTAAAAAATATATTTACAGCGTTAGGTTATGGTGCATTATTTATGGTACCAGGTGGATTAACACTTATAGGGTTAACTAAAATATTAACACCAATATTTAAAAAGAAATCGGTTATGAATGAACAGGATAAATTAAATGGTGGTCTTGCTGATAACAAAAGTAAGAAAGACATAGCTAATAAGTTTGGTATTACAGTTGCTAAGATTAACAAAGAACTTAAGATGGGTGAAGACGTTGAAATGGAACATGTAACCAATAGAACGTTATCTAGAGAGATAGCTATGGACCACCTAGTTGAAATTCCAGATTATTATACTAGACTTAAGAAGATGGAGAAAGAAGGTGATAAGTACTGGAAAGATAAAACAAAAAAACTTAATGAATCAATAAGAGATTTTATTAAAAGAAGAATTAAAGAAAATATAACCCTATCGTTAATGGATGAAACTCCAGTGACCACAGCATTTAATATTATGCACAAGGAAAATGTTGTTGGTCAGATAGAAGTTGGGAAATTCAACAAAAAACTTAATGATGATGATTTAGAGATTGTTCTAATAAAAATTGAAGAGCAATTTAGAGGTGTTAAATTAGGTGCTGAAACAATCAAAGCATTATGGGTTCAATTTCCAGATATAAATAGATTCATCCTTATGCCAACTCAAGAAAGTAAAGACTTTTGGGAAAGGATTGGAGCAGTAATACTTAATGATACGTATTACATGATTAATAGAAGTTAAAGACCAACCTTACTTAATCTATCTTTAATACCCCTTATATATTTATGTTTTATTTTTAAACCACCAGAGTTTACGTACTTATTTAAACCACCAGACCCAGCATTATAGGTAATCAACGCATCAATTATTGGTTTTGTCTTTAATTTTGAACTCATAATCTTACCCCACATAGCCATATTGTTATTCTCATCCATTAACCAAACCTTAGTCATGTTAATCTTTTTTGTTTTACTATATATTTTACTATAAGCAAAAGAAAAATCAGTAACACCCAATTCTCTAAAACACTCTTTATCTTCCTTACTAACTTTCTTTATCATATAACCATAAGCAGTTGATGGAAGTATTTGAGTAAACCCAATTGCGCCAGCACTACTAACAACTAACCTACCCTCTTTTGGGTGTGTTGGTTGGTAATACTGTTTAGCACCAGACTCTAATAGAATTTGACCTATGGACCACCTAACCGTTTCTTTATCGTTAAGTCCAAAACAATTAACAACGTCAGCGAATCTTAACGCAGTAACACTGTCCACATACGGGTTATACTTTTTAAAGGAGTTATAAATAATAAGGAAATTATCTGGTAGATAGTTTTCTTCAACACAAATTGAATTAACCTCAACTGGTTGACTTAATTTTACTTTAATACGAGTTTTTTGGGGTGGGACCTTAACTGATGATAAAAAACTTACAGCGAATAATAGTCCAATTAGGTTTAATAGTTTATTTTTCATGGTACAAATATACACATAAAAATCCAGTAAACCAAATTTTTTGGAAAAAAAAAGCTGAGAACTACATTCTAATCCTTCAGCTTAATATTTTTAATATATAATTACTTCTTAGATTCAGAAAGCATTTTAATCTTCTTCTCTAAATCAGCAACTTTACTTTCAAGAACAGTCGCTTTCTTCTTTGCTTGTTCAGCAATCCACGATTTTTTCTTTTCAGTTACAGCTTCATTAACGATATTATCGATTAAATCAACTAATTCGTTTTCGGTAATCTTAACAGTCTTTTTAGTCTTAGTATTTGACATAATTCTAGAATTTTTTAAATATTTTTATTCACTCTTTTAATAAATATCTATAAATACCATAAAAAGTCAAAATAAATTAAAATTTAATCAATAAAAACAATACTATAAATTATTAATAGAGCCTCCCTACGTAAATTTTTAATAATTGAAAATGCTCTAATAGCGTCTTCCATTGAGCTTGCTTCTATTTTACTTATTGCCTCACCATCTTTAGTTACTAATTTATACATACTAATAAATATATTTATATACCTTAAAAGTTAAATACCTATAAGGTTATTTGTTATTTTATTACATTCTACTCATCCTATCCGCAGTTGATGAACTAGCGAATGAGTTCGGTTTTACTTTGAAATCATAACCCATACCAAGAATGTAACCAACAGCGTCAGAAAGAGCCTTATTGGACTCCCACTTAATATCTGGATTTATATCAGCGTGAACTTCTAATGGAACATTATATTCATCTAAGAGTGGTGATATTTCATATGCAACCTCAATAGATTTAGCTACTTCATAAAGCATTCTTTCTTTAACCCCCTCTTTATTATTTGTGTGATTAGTGTTAAAATAATTAGAGCCAATTACAATACCACCCCTACCAACAGTAGTCCCCCCACCAAGGTCTTGGTGTGTAGATATTACTATTACGGTAGCAAATTTATAACCCATACCACTTCTTTGTGAATCGGTCCCAACACATACTTTAAATTCGTAACCCTTTTCAGTTTCTTCTTTAAATATTTTTCTTAAATAATCGAATAACGGCATCCCTATTGGTCCTTTCGTCATTCTGTTCCACTTCATTTTTACTTTTTTTTTCATATTACATCTTTACTGATGGTAATAATCTTTTTAATTTACGATAATTATCCTCTCCTATTTCTTTACGATTAGCAACCATTCTATGTAGGCACCCACCATTTGTTTTATCAAGATATTTAATCTCATCTGGAATGTCTTTTATTTTATTCCCTTTAATATTAAGCATTATTAGGTTTTTAAGTTTACCAATCTCTTTTGGTAATGAAGTTAATTTATTATCTGGTAATAATAATTCCTGTAACGTACCCAATGAACCAATAGATGGATGAAGCTCAGTTAATTTAGCCCCATTAATTATAAGTGTATTAAGTTGATTAAATCTTGAGATGTCTGGTAACTTGGGTACATCTCTATTACTAAACCTAATTATAGGTGTGTAGACTTCAATTATATCAAATAAAGCTTCAGTCCACCCAAACTTAATTAAATAGTCAATGTATAAATTATTCGTTATGTCTTTACTAGCCTTAGCCATTGTTGTTAACTCTTCATTAAAGAAATTTGCAATGCCTTCACTTTTTAATATAACATCACCGAAAAAAGTACCACTACCCTTTCCGTTTTGTTTTCTATTCTTTAGTTGTGAGGTCTCAAAATGTATTTGATATAAATAATTATCCTCCAGCTCACCTTCAAAAAACCTATTATCAATTATAATATAAATATCAGATAATTTACCGTTAGGTTTTTTATTATTCTTTGTGTAGTTATCAAACATACCATTACCTGGGTTACACGTACACCAATTAGCAAACTTACTAAAGATTACGTTAGCGTCTCTAGACTTAGGCATATACAACGTAAACCTCCTATCCCTAACTGGGATTTCAGCTTGACCAGCATCAACATATCTCTGCATAAGCTTCTCCATTTCTGAAGGGTCCCTATCAATGAATGGGTCAACCGCATCATATAATTGAGAAAGAGACTTATATTGATTTATGTTAGTTGGGTCTTTAACATTTCTAAGAGTAAAACTACTAACACAAAGTTCTTTAAACTTCTTCTTCCTCTTATTAGTTTCGAATAGTTCTAGATATTCTTTAGCTAATGGTAAATCTTCTTCAGCAAACCTTAGTGAGGCATCAAATTTCTTTTCTTTTAAGAGTCTATAGAATGTAGTAAGCATCCATTGGGTGTATTGTTTATTAGTTGTTAAATCAGAATCCACCATTGCTTTAAATATAACATATGAGATACTAATCTTTGACTTAACCCTTACATATTCGCCATACTCTTCATTAATTCCACTAGTTTCTGTGTTAGAGATAAGTGCGATAACGTTATCATTGTTACCCATGATTGGAATCACAATAGTAACGCCAGATTCAGTTAGTTCATCAGTTTTTATTTTTACACCCTTTTCATCAGATTCAAAAACATCAAATTTCTCAGCTAAGAACTCAAGCCTATCTGCCACATCAACTTTACCCATTAAATTAATTTTACGTAAATATACTTAACTTTTAACTAATAATCAATAAAATTGGTTATAAAAGTCTTCCTCTATATAATCTTCTATTCTTTTTTTAATGAACCACAATAATCCAGATGTATTACTATCTCTAGTTATCACATCTAACATAACCTTATTTACACACTCATTATCTGTCAATCTATATTTTATTTCCTCAAATAATTTAACCTTATCTAAGGTAAGTAATTCTTCCATGATTAAATTATAGCTTTCCCATCTATATATCATTTCTTCATCAAGGTTTCTTAGGGTTTCTTTTAGGTATTTATTATACTCTTTGTCCAAGTCTGTGTAATGACCAGAACTCCCTTTAATAGTAAAATCAAAGTTTCTCATTAGTCTAATTTTAGTAATTGTTATATAATGATAAATATCTTAAAATTGGTCAATATACCAACGATTATATAACTTTTTTTTGAGATGTGGCTATATTGAATGTATAGGTAATTTTATCTAAAAATAATATTAAAAATTCCTTATTTTGTAATATAACCTATCTAATTCTGGAGTCCAATCACTTAAACCTTCAATGAAATTAATACAGACCTCCCTAGGTTCTTTCTCTTCAGTTAAGCGGTATTGTAACTCCTTTACCTTAAGCATATCCTTAAGGTTATGTTTCAATTCTAGAATTACTTGGTTATAAGTTAACCACTCTTTTTTATTCTTCTTTGTGCCAGTACATAAATTCTCGGTAATCCGATTTTCATACTCATATTCTAAGTATGTTTGGAAACCTCCATAAACTTCCCTAAGTTTACCTTTTATTTTGTCCTTGAGCTCCACAACATTATTTAACACTAATATTTTTAGATAACATACCATCTACAATTTTCCTGTCACACCAATCATTAATCACTTGCTTTAAGAATTCATCACTAACTTCATAATTTAATTTAAGATATTCCAATAAGTCGTGTGGTGTTACCACCTCACCAACATCCTTAACTTGAAAAACTACCCTTTTCTTATATTCATTACCATCTCGATAGGTCTCTTCAGCTCTATCATAGTTACTATCTAAATTAGACGAAATCTCCTTAACCATTACTTCATGATATTCAGATTCATTCAATAACGATTTAAGTCTCGTTAATTGACCTTCAGATATAATTAACCTTTTTTTCATATTAATAAATATCTGAGAATTAACCTAAATTCGTTACAAACTCCGTCAACTTTGATTTTGGTATGACACCAGGTACCTTAGTTATTATCTGACCATCTTTAAATAGTATAGTTGTCGGTATACTTCTAATCCCATGTTTCATAGCTGTTACAGTATTTTCATCAATATTCATTTTAGTAACCCTAACTGGAGTTGCCCCATCACTTTTAGTTAATAAATCTCTTTCGGTAGCAAATTCTTCCAATATTGGACCGTATACTCTGCAAGGTCCACACCATTCTGCCCAAAAGTCTATTATTGTAATTCCTTTTTGATTCACTATAGTATCAACTGTACTATCAGTAATTTCCATAACATTTTTTTCCATTTACTTTTATTTTACTTTTACTTATTATATATAAATATAAGATAATAGAATTAAAAATAAATGAGTGACACAGAAATAATATATAATTTTATTAAGGTTTCAGTACCAGACAACCACCCATCGCTGTATCAATATATTATGGGTAAGAAGCGAAGTAAAGAAACCGCAGTCAATAACATCCTTAAGTTAGCTGAAGGTATTTTAACGCCACCATATACCCACGGTCATATCAGAACCGTAGTCAGACGATTTTTAAAAGAAAAAGAAAAGGATTATAACGAAGGTCTTATTGAAATTAAATCTATTTATTAAAATTTATTGATAATCTTTTGGTTTTATGGATTTTTATTTATATATTTGCATAAACAATAATAAATAGGTTTATGGAAAAGGGTAAAAAGAAGAGTAAAAACACTTGTGATTATACATGTCTATATCACTTTAAACATGCTAAGGTTGACGCATTAAGAGAATTATACGAAAGGGATAGTTATAAAGCTAGAATTTTATATATGAACAATACAAGTTATCATGAAAGTAATAGAGTTGGATTATTTAAAGAAAATAATGGTGAGTTCTCATTAGTTTTTTTTACCAGAACTTATGGTATTAGTAAAACTAATAAATGGTATTCACACGAAAAAAGAGTGGCTACTATATCATATAAAGGTGGTAAGTTCTGGTTTATAAATAACTTCCATAGAAAATATGTAACCCACCTAACTCTATCAGGTATTGGTCAGATTCCATTACACCAACGTGAAGTCATGTTAAACTACCTTACTAAAAAGTTTAGTTGGATTAATTTCATGGTTGAACATCAGGTCCTACATAATGTTAGTTTTAATACTATCGTTAGTAAAAAAATATATTCATTAAGGAAAGCCTTAACTCACCAATATAAAGTCCCATACCCAGTAGCTAAATTAATTCACAAACAAACGAAAAGTAGTGGATACCATACAGCAATAAACTTAATACATTATTTAGATTACATTAAGGGTATTACTAACTTAAGAGAAGAATGGTTCAAAGATGGTAATCAGAGAAGTATATTTCACGACACTCTTAAGATGGGTAAAACCCTTAATAAACAAGTTAATTGTTCCTGGTCAAATAAAAGGCTTAAACTTGAACACGATAAATGGTCTGAAGAAATATCACATGTTATTTTTATTGATGGTAATAGAGATATGAGAATTAATGAATCATTTATTGACTTTAATTCCTTTGCTGGATATCACATATTAACCACAACAAAAGAAATGGCTATTGAAGG
>Ga0206131_10001584_pt1 | contig 29070 bp, 36 predicted proteins | sample Helgoland_Spring_FD_148636 | JGI IMG/M metagenome (GOLD analysis project Ga0206131, IMG submission 148636) | Pelagic subsurface seawater microbial communities from Kabeltonne, Helgoland, North Sea - Helgoland_Spring_Bloom_20160517_1 | ecosystem: Environmental > Aquatic > Marine > Epipelagic ...
GCAACAAGTAGCACCGTTTATACCGCAACTTTTACACCCCTAACCAACGGAGATTGTAATATCAATGTGTATGCGGATGTATTCACAGATGCTGCCAATAATCTTAATACAAGCTCAATATTTACTTGGACTAAAACAGGAACGAATCCTACGATTGCTATCACAAGTACAATAGCCAAGTTTGGATCTACAAGTAGTGCGAGTATTCCACTGACATTTACCACAAGTGCGAGTACTTCAAACTTTGTAGTTGGAGATATAAAATTGATAGGAGGTGCGATTTCTAATTTCACTGGTAGTGGAACAAGTTATACCGCAGTATTTACTCCAAGTGACTCAGGAGTTCAGGTAATCACTGTACCAGCAAATTCGTTTACTAATAGTGATTCGGCAGGAAATGAGCAAGGACAATTCATATACACTTTTGCTACCGCACAAGTAGCAAACCCACCAGCAAATACGGTAACAAACTTTGTTAAAAGGAATGTATTAAAAGCCACCTTAACTACAGAGAATGGACAATCTTGTGAACTTACGGATTTAAACTTCTATTACGAAAATGGGGTTTCAAGTGCCGATGTATTGCCAAATGGTAGTGCTTTTGATGGACTTGAAATGGTGGGAACAATAATCGAAGTCGAATTAGAAATGAAGGATAATAGTATACCTGATGTAGTTGAATCAGTAATGATTGGAAGTTGGAGTTCAATGGGTCATTAAGTAGTAAATAATATGATATATTCGTATATTTGTAACAATTAAATTAATAAATATGGCATTACCACTTATCGCAGCAGGGGTTGGTCTAGCAGGATCATTGATAACAGGATATCAAAACAAAAAAAAGAACGAAGCATTACTTGCTACTCAAAGACAAGCACAAAAAGATCAGTTAGCTGCTCAAGAACAGTATAGACAAGATTTTGGTGCTTATCAACAAGATATGCGGAATCTACTTGGGGATAGACCTGAGTTAAATCTTACTAACAACCAAGATGCACTACAGCCATACCTAAGTTCTGTTCAGAATGACTTAATGGCATCTCAAGGTAGAGCAGCAGGGTCTGAGGTTAGAAGAGATGATATAAGACAAAATAGTGCTGATCAAATATTTAGAGCACAACAAGCTTCTAGAACTGGATCGGATCTTATGGGTGCTATTGGAAGAATTCAAGCAGGGGAGTATGCTAACGCAAGAGAACTTGGAGGAAGAGAGGCCCAAGAGAGAGTAAATAGAATAGATAATAAAACCACTGCTTTCCAAAATGCCGTTAAAGAGAACTCAATGTTTAATGTAAATGAGAGAGCTAGAAGAGAAGCAGCAATGTATCAAAACGATCTTGATAGATTCAACCAATCGTTCGGTTTTGAGCAAAGTAGCCAAGCTAATCTGCTAAACACTAATCTAAATTTTTCAGCAGGTAATATCGCTCAAAATGCAGCTATAGGTCAAACAAATGCTAATATGATGGTGAATGGTTTGGGAGATTCCTTGAATGCTTTAGGAAATGTTGGGATGGTATACGCTGGTCAAAATGCACAGATTAAAGCAGACAAAGCAATTGCTGGATTCACAGAATAAAAAATCATGGCAGAACCAATATTTAAAACAATAGACTACAGTAATCAGATTGCCAGCAATAATAAGGCAGCTTCTGATTCTATGGTTAAGGGTATTCAAAACATATCCAATACTTTCTTAGCTGGTAGACAACAAAGCATAAATCAAGCTAGGCAGTTGATGGCAGACTATGACGCTGTTATCAATGAGGTTGACGATATGCATAAGGAAAATGTTAGTGTTCAGATAGCTAAAACTCAGCAGCAACTTGCTAATAACATCTACAAGAAGAAAGGTAAGAATGGTGTAAGGCTTCAGTTAGGAGATATGAATAGTGAGGATTTTAACTATGCTAGAGATATGCGTAAGCTTAAAAATCTAGCAGCTAATTCTAGGATGTCCAGAGAGAACCTTGATAGCGCAAGAGACTATGCGAAAAACCATAAATACTTTGAGAACTCTCAACAAAGAACTGAGTATTTAGCTGAAGTTGCTACCTTTTATTCTGACCCAAAAACACTTAATGCCTCCCCTAAACAAGTACAAGAATCGGACAGAGATCTTAGACTTCAATATACAGATGTGGCATCAGAGGCAAAGGATATTATTCTAAGTGATATGAATAAGAATCAAGCATCTTCATACGCAAATGATGCGAGTGGTGATGAATTTAGAACTACCGTAACAAGTTATGGAGATCTATTTAAGGATGGGAATATTGATGAAACTAAAATAGACGAACACACTCAATTATATATAAATAGGACTGGTATTGATCAGACAAATTTTGAGGCAATAAAAGCTAAGTTACTGTCTTCTGCTACATCTACTCAAAGACAAAGATCTCGGACTGAAGAGCAGATGCAGATAAAGGATCTTCAACTAAAATCTATTAAAGATGAAGAAAAGAGATTAAATGACGATCCTTTTGGACCAGATAACATTACCAAAACTGCGCAATTTATGGCAACAGCTAGTGATGAAAAAGTTGTTCCTCTTCTCAATAAAATAAAGAATGATAATAATGATATTAATGTGTCTCAAAAAATGAATACTTCATCAGATCATTATAAGTTCATGAGAGAAAAGGATAGAGCTACTGAGATTATATCCTTAGATGATAACAAGCCACTTTCATATGTAGACCCTCCTGAAACAACAGTAAGCTTCAGTATGCCAGTAAAAGGTACGGAATCTCCGTATGAGGAAGGATATCCTGTGGACCCTGTCAAGAAAAAGGTTAGCGATTTAACTGAGGATGAATTGGAGTATTTTTTAGGTTTAAAATATGAAGACTATAAAGTAAGTAGTACAACACGTCCCAATGAACAACCCGCTAAAACTGCTTTTAAATCTAATAATTTTAATGAATTATTAGACTATTTGGAATCAGAAACAAGATCAAGATTACACTACCAAAAAGTTTGGGAAAGAAATAACCCATCAGGTAATCCGATATTGTATTTTCAAACAAAAGATGACAATGAAGTTCCAGCTTATGTACCTGCTAATAGTCCTGATGAAATTCAGTCTTATTTAAGAAACTTTAATGCAACAGGACGAGGAGCAATTAACAATGCTCAATCTAGTGCTCAAGAAGAGCCTATTAAATTTAACTGATCAGAGGATTATGAATGAAAAGTTCAACAAGATGTATGACTACTTGTCTGAAAATAAAATTACGGATTTATCTCCTGATGAATTTTATAGTGAATACAAGGAAGGAGAAAAGTTTGATAAGTTATACGGATATTTAAAATCAAAAAATATTACTGATTTAGATAATCAGTCGTTTCAACAAGAATACTTTCCTCAAAAAAAAAATCCAATCGAACAGATCGAACCTTTGGAATCATCTATGGAAGAACCTTCTATGGATATACCAGAGGAAAGTGGTCTTGGGGAGTCACCTTCTAATTTAGAAACATATAATAATAGAATTAAGGAAGCGAACATGAAGTTCGCAAATACTCCAGTTAAAGAAGAAGCCCCTACTGAAGAAGGATTTCTTGATTCTTTCGAAGCTAATGCTCAGAAAAGAGCTGGAGATAGAGATAGTTATCGAAAGTTAAATACATTAATTCCTGGTCTTGGAAATACAACCGCACTCATTGATCAAGCATATAACTCCGCTGTTAATGTAATACCTGCTGCAATAAAGACATCTCTTAGTGCCTTTGTTAATAATGACTTTTCAAACCTATCACAGAAAGTGGCAAAGGCAAAGTCTGAAGGTAAATCTGAGATAGAGGTGAATATGTGGGAACAGAGTTTGTTTCAAAGTTTTGATCCAAGAATGATTAACCCATTAGCAGATGCTCCCAAAGATCGTAAGGTAAGAGAAAGAAAAGAGGGAGATCCAACTACATTTATGATTCCATTAGATGAAGCTGAAAGTAAAGTAAATGAACTTAAAAAGCAGGTAATATCAACGGTAGTAGATGTTGAAAATGCAAATATAGAATCATCTAAATTTCAAGATCCTTCTGCCGAGTATTCCGATATGTTCACTCCTATAGGGTTTATGTCAAACCTTGGACAAATGATACCTCAAGTAGGAGTATCAGTTGTAGCTCCATACATAGGCTCATATGCTCAGATATATGGAGATACCTATCAATCAACTGTTAGGGAAATAGCTGCCAAGAAGTTTAGGGTAGAATTACAAGATGTCACACCAAAAATGATGATCGATGTAATAGAGAAAGGAGAAGATAAACAAGCTGTATCTGCTATGTCATCCACTGCTGGTGCAGCCTTAGACTATATAGGTGTAGGCAAATTAACAGGAGCAATTAAGGGTCCGTTCTCTGGATTAATGAGAAATACTGTTAAGAAAGGACTACAAAATGGAGGTAAAGCTGGAGTAGCAAAAGCTTTAAAGAAGACAGGAGATATACTTTCAACTGCTGCTTTTGAAGGAGTAACAGAGGGGGGTCAATCAGTGATTCAGCAATTCGGAACAGGAATAGCTTTAGATAAAACAATTAGCCAATCCTTTAACGGAATTAATTGGGATCAAGTACTTGAAGAAGGTACTGCTGGTGCATTAGGTGGAGGTCCTTTTGGTGCTATGAATTCTAGTAGAATAAAGTTTAATAGTAATGATGTTGAAGCAATGATTGCTGAAGGAGACATAGGTGCTATTAGACAATTCACCCAAGAAGGATTTATTGATTGGAGAACAATACCAAATAAGACAAGATCAAAAATTGGTTTTACTCAACAAGAGTATGAAGGTAACACTTACAGATATCCTAACACAATATTAAGCCCAGAAACCCCACAAACAAATGAACAAACAACTAAAAACCCCACAGGAGTACCTTCAATGGATGAAGGATCAGAATCCAATGTTAATCAAATTGATGAGCAAGATGGACTTACAGCCCAAGAACCTACGGATATCGAAAGAAGATCCAAGGAGCCAAAAACCTTAAAGGAAGCTGATGAATCAATATATGATTTATACACCGTTAAGGATGGTGATACCGAAGTAGAAGGATCTTTATCTGTAGATGAAGGAGGAAAAGCTGAGATAACCACAAAAGATGGTAAAATATATGAAGTAGGAAATGTAAATGACAATACTTCTTTAAAGGAGGCTGGTGTTACTTTCACAAAGTCTGGAGTTGAACCTTTAGGTAATTCTCAATTTAATGTGGATGGTAAGAAGGTAACTCTTAGATCAGATCATCAGTTTAAGTTAGGTAAAAAAGGAACTACCGTAACGGTGTATGATGAGAATAATAAACCTATAAAATTAAAGGGTAAACAAGCTGAAGAACTTGAGTATTTCTCAGCATTAGAAAAAGCAGAGAATCAATTAGAAGAAACAAATCAAACATTAAGTGAAGATGAAGAATTCCAAAACGAAAACATTACAAGACCTAAAGAAACTACCAAGGGAGAAACAACTGTATTACCTAAACAAGGTACTGAATCAGACTCCGAAGCAGAAAGAGATGTAGTAGATGACTTATTAAGTCCTGTCACTGAAGAGGATATTGAACAGGAAGAGAAACCTGTATCTCAAGTTCAGAAAGAAAAGTCTGAGTTAATTGAGTCTAAGGGAGGTAAGCTTATAGATGAGAACACTGAATCTGAAGGAATACTACCCACCGCTATTAAGGCTACTAAGTCAATAACAAGTGAGGATGGTACTCCAACAAAGTTTTATGTTGTTGAGACCCAAGAAGAATTTGATTCTATCTTAGATGAAAGCGGAATTACCGATCCTGAAGAGCTAAAATTAGCTAAACAAACTAATAATGCATTCTTTGATCCTTCCTCTCAAACTGTCGTATACAACAAGTCAAAGATAAACGATACAACAGAAATACACGAGGTGGTTCATCCTGTACTTGAATCTTATATGGTTAATAATAAAGACCAGGTGGATCAGATGGCAGAAGAGGCTATATCAAATGATATTAGCTTATTGGAATTCATTGAGCCTTATGAAGGTAGTGAGAAATCATTAGAAGCTGTAGTTGAAGGAATAGCTAGAGCAGCACAGGCTGACTTTGATAATAAGGGTTCTGTTAGAATTAGGATTAAAGATTTCTTCGATAATCTCCTAGAGAAAGCTGGGTTTAATAGAGATGTAGTAATTAAAGGAGATGAGACTTATGTACAGCTTTCCCGAAAACTTAGTGATGCATTCAGAAGAGGTAGAAAGATTGTTGTTAGCAATAAGGCAAAGAGTGATGGTAAAATTAAGAATCAAAAGAATCAAAACCGAAGTAAATCATCAGAGTACACAAAAGAACAATTAGCCGAAATAGAGGAACTACAGGAAAACTCAGACACAACTCAAAGAGCAAATACAGTAAAAAGCTATGAGAAAGCAGCTAAAAATCTTTCTGAGAATGAACAACCTGAAAGTGTTCTAGATTATGGAGCTGGACTTGGTTTGGGAACAGATGCAATGTCTGAAGTATTAGGTATTGATGTTGATTCATATGAGCCTAATACAAGAAAATGGCAAGGATCTAAACCTGTAGATTATAAAAAGGCAGAAGATATTGATAAAAAATATGACTCTGTAGTATCTCTTAATGTTGTAAATGTTGTTCCGAAAGGAATGAGAGACTTTATTATAAAAGATATTTTTGACAGCCTCAATGAAGGGGGTGTAGCTCTTATTAGTTCAAGACCTTGGAGTGGGGATATAGCTACTACAAAATATTTTAAAGAAGGTCCAGAAGAAAAAAGTATACTAGTCAAAGGAGTTAAAGATGGTGAAGTAATAGATGTTTATCAAAAGGGTTTTGACAAGAATGAATTAGTAGACTACGCTAAAGAATTACTAGGCCCTAATGCTAAAGTTACTAAGGACACAAGCTTTGGTAAGATGGCTATTAAAATAACAAAGGTTGCTGATGGTGTAGGGGTTACTCAAAAAAGCAGCAATCCAAAAGTAACTAAGATCAGAAGACAGGTACGTTCTGGTAAGAAAATATCTAAAGGTCTAAAAGTTTACAAAAAAGACAGTATAAAAGTCAGGGAGGAAGCCCCAGATCTATCTCTTGAGTATGTAAGAGACAATGCTCCTGTAGTATTTATTGAAAACGCTAAAGCAATATCTCAATATGATATAATAAAGAAACTTGTAGATTTTAAAATAGAAACAATAGCTGATGCTCAAAAAGTATATGACTTATTTTCTAGAGAAATTGCTGATAACTTAAAGTTTCTAATTGACAATTTTGACCCTGAAAATAGAGATTTCGCAACTCTTTGGTATGATGGGGCTAATGTCATAGCTCATGAATATGCAAAACAATACAAATCCACACCTGAACAAGTTGCAGGTATTATCGCCTCCCTATCTCCTCAAAAGGATTGGTATCAAAATGTTAGGTTAGCCGAATTAGTATTAATTGCTTTTCAAAAAAATCCAACACTAGGTCAATCGGAAATAGATTATCAAATAAATATAAATAAAACTGGAGAGAAAGAAGCTTATAAAAAGGTAGATAAAGCAAAAGCTAAATATAGAAAGAGTAGAACAAAAGCCAATAAAGCAAAAGTTATAGAACTAGAAGGGAAGTACAACGAAAAAGTTGAAGCAAATACTATATTAGTAGATCGCTTATCATCTTTGATAGGTTCTAAACTAAGTGAAGTCCCTAATGAATATAAAAAATATTTCATCAGAACATTTAATGAGGTTAACACAACAAAGGATTATAATGTTTTAAACCCTGATGGTACAGTCATGGGTGTTGCTAAAAATACCAATGGCAAAAATTCACCTGTAGCTTGGGGAAGTTATACTGAAATAGGCAAAGCTGTCTCAGTATATCTTGATGGTTCTGCTAGAAATATAACCGAGTCGCTTGGTGAGATGCATAAAATTAGGAACTTCTATAATAATATTATAGATCCAATGTCTGAGGATGGTGATGTTACTATGGATACTCATGCAGTTGCTGCTGCCTTATTAAAAGCAGTTTCAGGAAACTCAGAAGAGGTTAGCCACAACTTTGGTACTAATAAAACAGGAAGTAGTATTAGGATAAAAAGCTCTGCCCCTAATGGAATCAAGGGTATATACTATGCTTTCCAAGAGGGTTATAAGTTAGCTGGTAAAGAAAACAACTTACTACCAAGACAAGTACAAAGTATTACATGGGAAAATATTAGAAGTATTTTCACAAAAACATTTAAAAATAAAGCCAAAAATGTTAATGAAATAAATAAAATTTGGTTAGATTATACAGCAAATAAAATAGATATTGATGAAGCAAGAAAAAGAATTGTTAAATACTCAGGAGGATTCAAACTACCAACCTGGGCTAGAAGTGGAGCCGTTCAAGAGCGATCTGGAAAAGATACTGGGAATGAGTCTGACAGAGGAGGAAGCTTACGAGATGGACAGAGCACAGTCGGGACTTCCGATAGACGAGATGAACGAGGAGAGCGGTCTGGCATAAAATTCCAAAAATCCCCACCAACTAACTCTAAACAGTTTAAACAATGGTTTGGAGACAGTAAGGTGGTAGAGCCTAATGGTACTCCATCTTTAATGTATCATGGCACCAAGGAAGACTTTGAGGAGTTTGATAGTGAGAATGGTATATTCTTTACTAATGATAAATATGTTGCTCAGATGTATTCTGAAGATGCTATAGCAGCAATGAATGAAGGTACTGAAACGATTGTACCAGCCTATTTAAGAATTGAATCTCCCCTTGATCTTAGAGTTTTAGGATTAACTTCTACAAGAAGAAAGTTTGTTAATTATGTTAAGTCAATTTCTGGAGATACTGAATTTAATCCTAAAGGAAGATTCGAAGGAGATTTAGATGACAAGGTTCCTGTATGGGAAATAGTTACAGATTACAATGGTCAGTTCTATGATCATCTTGATAATATAGGTTATGATGGTGTTTATTTAAAAGATGAGAATGACATAGAGCATGAATCATATATAGTATGGAATGCTAACCAAGCTAAACACGCTGCTGAAAATAATGGAGATTGGAGCAGAAATGATAGTAGATTAAGGTTTCAGAAATCAGTTCCAAAAGACCCTTCAATAGCCAAAGTCAGAGATTTTATATTAGACAACGAAAAGATACTATCTGAAGATGTAGTATATAAATCTTTAAAAGGAGAAGGGGTTGATGAGATAACCGTAAATCAATACAGATCAATCATCAAGAGATTAATTGATTCTACAAAGAAAGTAAATAGAAAGCTACAGGAGAACGGATATAAGACTAAGGAGGAACAACGTAAAGCGTTAAAAGGAAACATGAACTCCTACGCAGAAGAGATCGCTACCTTAAATGACTTCCTACAGTCTGTAGCTAAAATAGATAGGTTAAAGAAAGTTTTTCAGAACCTAGATACAGTCAGAAAATTCTATAAGAAAGGTAAACTAGCAGAACATTGGGAGAAGGCAGGATTCCTTACCAATCCTAACTATGTTAATCCAGAAAAGTTATCTGATAACTTATTCAACAAGTATAGCAACCTCCTAAACACACTCGCAAAGAAACTCAAAAGGGGAACCATTACCTATAGAGAGATCATGGCTATGGACAACTTTCGTCTAGAGCTGTATAAGGAGAATGAGTCTTTAGAACTAGATAATATAGCAGGATTAATTGCTACTAAGTCAGGTGTAAATGAATTAGCTAGTATGTCTGATAGTGAATTAGAAGACTTCTTTGAAAGGATATCTAAGGAAGAAGGAAGTGCGTTTGTATTCCAACAGCATCATATTGATTTATTTAAAAACAATAAGGAGAGGATGCTTCAGTTGATTAGTGAAATAAATAATATTGATTCCACTATAGACATTGAGAATGATGAAGATAGATTTAGCATACCAGTTGGTGATCGTCAGAGATTATGGGAGGTTGCTTCTAAAGGAGTCAATGAATATAGGATGGCTGAGATGGAAGGTATCTCATTAGAAGAATATGTTAAGGATTATTTATCAGAAAATCTTATGCCAGCAGATTTAGTAATGCTAGGTGAAAAGGTAGACAACTACACTTACATTATTAAGAAAGGTAATTATTATAATACTAGGAATGATTTATTTAGCGAATTAAAAAGCGAGATAAAAAGGACAGACAACAAGAAGTCAGTAGGAAACATAATAAGTGATAGAGAAAAAAAATACGCTAGAACAATACTTAGTATTGATAATCAAAATGATTTATTGAACTTTGAAAACTATGAAATAAAGCATTTAATTAATTCTGTAAGAGCTATACGAGAAGCTAATTGGTTACCTCCTGTGGCTGCTACTCAGAATCGTAAAATCAACGGAATTAGAAAAAGTATAATCTTATCGGAGGAGTTTTTAAATAACAATATTGAGTCAATCTTAAATGATGTAGAAAAATTTATACCAAGTTTTGAGACAGCAATAAGAGATGCGGTCAGAAAAGGAGTTAATGCCGAAGGATTAAAGGGGGTGTTAATTAAAAAGTTAAATGAAAATGTAGGTATCGCTAAGTTGGGTAGGATGAAGTCTAAGGCTCTTGAAAACTTTATGAATGAGTTTGATGCTGCTTTAGAAAGCTTTAATAATAGAATAAAAGAAGCGAATACTAAAAGGTCTAATCTATTCATGCAAATCAATAGAAACACAAATCATAAGGGGGCAAACATCCATAGACAAGAATTAAATGTCCTTATCAAAATGCTTCAAGTCGAGCAGCAGTACACATCAAATCAAGCTTCAAACAAAGTGCCTAAACTTAGTAAGTTGATTCAGTTTACAACTAATTATGATAAGCAAGGTGAAGTAAATAGTGAACAGTATCAAGATTATACTGCCAATAAGATGTGGAAGCTATTTGGGAATAAAGATAATACGTTAAATATTGCTGCTGTAAATGCTTTGTTAAAAAAGGCAAAAGCTGAAAAATATATTAAATTTCTAAGAGACGAAGCTCAAAATAATCAAAGTATTGTCCTTCATAACGCTAAGTACCGAAGAGGAGAAGCTGCCGAGATTTATAACAACTATACTCCTATAGTAACTAGGGGAGGAGATAATAAAAAAGCTTCTTCACAAGAAAGGTTCAACAATTTATCATCTCCTGTTACAGTAAAGTCTAAGACTAGTATGTCTAGAACAGATTGGGATTCTGACAAAAAGTACAGAAGCAACTCTCTTGATTGGGATTCGTACGGTAATAGTGCATTTGCCCACTCAGATGCGAATAAAGATTATTACTTATCCGAAAGCTATTTAGATGCTTACAGTACACTCTCCATGCTGAGAGGAAGATTAAATGAGAGTGGTGATGTAGTAGTCTCAGCACTTCAAAATTCAATTGAAGCTAAAACAAAGTCTCAACTTACTACTGAGAGCTTTGCAAGGGATATGCCTACTTTAAATATTCTTATGTCAAATATAAAAAGATCACTACTTTCATCTTTTATAAGACCTGTTCAGGAACTAACAGGTAATGCCTTTATGGCATTCTCTGCTTGGCCTACTATGGTGGATGTGGCAAAAGGGAATATGATGCCAGGAGCAGACATGGGTCTAATAGCTGAAATTTTTAACACATCTGCGATTGATAAAATAAAGGATAAGAATAATTGGGGGCCTGATCAAAAAGAACAAGGAGAATATTTACTTGATTTAAATCCTAATCCTAATGCTTTTATGGAACAGTATCAGAAACTTATTGGCTCAAAAATAACAGGACTAGCGAGTACGACAATTGGATTTGCGGATAAGACAATATCCTTGATGTTATGGAGGGCAAAGTTTCCAGCAGAATTCAAAAGAATTACAGGCACTGATTGGAATAGAAATATACTTGATGATGAAAATATTACTAAAGTATATGAAGATGCAATTCAAGAGGCAGTAAATGCTGCTGACATGGTAATTAAAAAGCCATATATGGGTAGTTCTTTATACCAAACAACAGTACCTACTAACAAGAGTGGTAAAGTAAAAAAGGCATGGCAGACTATAATGAATAACCCAATAATGAGGTGGTTTACAGGATTTAGAAGAGGACAAGCAGGGTTATTGGATGAGGCTTGGAGTGTTGTTAGTCCTTTTAGAGCACCTATAGGAGCGATGGGTAAGGCAGAAGCAAGAAGAACAATTGCTGGTCTTTACGCTGGTAACATCTCTTATGGTCTTCTTAGTAAAGTTATTACTGATGTAATGCTTGATTACTTATTAGATGTATTGGTGGGTGAAGATGATGATGATGAGTTTGATATAGAAAATCAACTGATGTGGGCTACAGAGAATGGACTAATGGAAATATTATTGTTATCAACTCCTGTTGGTAAGTGGAATGCAATTGGATATGGAATGGTTAGTGGAGTTTTAAGAGTTGGAAATAGAGTTAGAAGAGATGGTGGAGACTCAAAGGATTTATTTAATAAATTAAAAAGACATTTTACAGGAGGTGATGTATATGAGGAGTCAATGGGGGGCTTACCCATACTTATAAATACCTTTACAGATACCCCAATAAGTATAGGCGAATATGCTTTTTCAAATGGGTCAGCAAATAATATATTTGTCAATGCTGCCCAGGCTACAACTAGAGTTGCTGGTATTCCTGGAACAAAACAAGCCATGGATATAATGAAAAGAATTGCAAAAGAAGAAAAAGAAAAGCCACGTTATAACAAAAAGAAGAGTTCAGGATTTTAACCCTTCTTAGTAAATTATTCTTACAATAAGGTATTGCTCAAGTCCAATTTATTTTTGCAATATGGATTTGAGTTACGATAAAATCAAGAAGTTATACAATAAGAAAAATTATCGATTTTCTGAAGGTGTTTTTAACCTTAACATATTCGGAATCAGAGACTTAGGTGGAGCTAGAGATACGTTTAATGACTGGGTTGGTATAGCCTATGAGAATGATTTATGTATGTTTCAGGTGGACTTATTTAAAGCCACAACAGATCCAGGAATTCACTGGTTGAGAAATCCGTTGAACAAGAATGGGACAATCATAATGCTTGAGGGTAGACACCCACTCGCATACAAAATCGGTATTCACGGTCGTACTGGCTTGTACCCCTACGAGGCTTTAGAACAGTGCTCAAATATGAAGTATGTGAGGGACGGAAACAAAAATGATCAATATGATATCGACTTGTCTAAAAAAATAACTGGTAATTTCAAAACTAACATCCATCGAACAAGTCGCTGGTCCGCAATAAAAGCAATCGGTAAATACTCAGCAGGGTGTCAGGTGATACAGGACCCTAAAGACTTTGATAAGTTTATGTATGTCTGTCATAGACAAGAGAAGCTAGGGTGGGGAGACAAGTTCTCATATACACTGTTTAATATTAAAGATTTCTCATGATACTAAGATCCGATCAAGCAGCAGGGGTTTTTGCTTTCACTATGATAGTTACTAATACTATGATCTCTCATGTTAATGAATACGCTACTCTTTGTTTAACAGTACTCTCTATTGTTTGGGTTGGATACAAACTAGCAAATGAAATTATTACAAGAAGAAAACTAAAAGAAAAAGAATGATAAATATTACTATAGCCGATGTCATAGCTTCAACTGTTGGCATACTATTATGGTGGGTCCTTGTTTACTCAATGGAGAAAGATAAGTTTGATGATAAGGATGAGAAAATGAAGTTTGGTGCTTGGTGTACCGCGTGGTTTAATAAAAATAATGACAACATTTTACTGCACTTTATACTGACTGGTTTCCTACTGGTTATGGGTGTTGAAAATACTAAGGCACTACTATCAGATTACTTTGATGTTCCTGAAGGCCTTAACGGTGTCGGTGCTTCTGGAATGATAGGATTCAGTGGATCTCTTGTTTCTGATCTATTAAAAAAATTAATCAAAAAAGTTAAAAAGTGAATAAAACAACCATCATTATCTTCATGGCTATTGCTTTGGGGATTATGACAATCATAGCAACCAAAAAGAAGTACGAATTCGTTACGACTACAATTACCGAAACTCATACAGATACTTTATATGTAGAACTGCCGAAAGACACAATCTTCATGAATAGAGTAAAATACATTCATGAGCCTGTACACGACACTGTTTTCGTAAATCAGAAAGGAGATAGTATTTTAAATTATAACGGAGAATTCTTCGTGGATAGTGCCGTTACAGTGCTCTATGACATAAATGTAAAGGGGAGTATCTCAGGAATGAATTTCGGAGCAATAAAAAGCTATCCTCCTCAAGAAAGGATTACTGTAAATAATACCGTAACCAAAACAATTACTAAGCCTATGGAGTACAGAGCTTTGTGGGGAGTAATAGGTATGAATGAGATGGGTAGTCCAAGTATAGGATTAAGTTGGCAGAACTTTAATAAAGCATTTGAAATTAACTATGATCCAATTGATAAGATAATAGGGTTTAATTATAAATTAAGATTATATAAGCGATGACAAAAGAGGAGGAAATCACCAAACTAGAATCTCAATTAACTGGAGATATGTTTGCTGACATGAGTATTAAGGATGAAATACACAAGTTGAAGCTAGAAGAAGTAGGAGGGACCTGCTCCATTGATGACCCTGAATGTGAGGCTTGTGGTTCATAAAAAAAACTCCTAGAATCACCACACCCTAGGAGTTAGATACACAAATTCATAAGTCCTTGACCAAAACTTACTGTCGAAACAAAAATTGGACATTCCTTTATGCCCTTTGATTAAAAAAAAATTTAAATATTAGCCAACACAGCTAATGACTTTCCAGTAGAGTACTCATATCCAACTCTGTTCTCTTTACTGTATTTCCTTGAATGCTTTCAACGTATTTATAGGTCTTTATAGCTTCTTCTTCAGTATATCTTATGGCACATCTGTATTCTCTATCAGCAGTATGCCACTCTATTATCCACTCTTCAGTACCCATAACCTTATCTACTTCCTTAATGCATCTTATTGAAAAGCTCATATTATTGTTTTTTTCTTTAGTTCAGTTTTTTTTATTTCGTCTTGGTGATAGCCCATAAGATCTTTGATCGTATTGACATTATTTTGAAATGAAGTTATTTGTGAATTCAATATTTTGATTCCCTTCATTATCCCTGCGGTTTTAGTAGCAGAGATTGTCATATCTTGAATCATCCGATACCTATCACTTCTTTTCTTTATAGCCTCCTGTAGTTGCTCTTCAGCTTTTTTAAGTTCTTCAATCATCGAGTTCTGTCCATCTAGTTTTAATCTCTGCTTTCTTGTGGATATACATATACATATTCCCTTTATTAATATATGTCGTGATGTACTCATTAGATCCGTAGTCATATACGTGACTCCCCTTGGGTACATCTTTCTTTTTAGCTACAATCTCGCAACGATCATTGGTAATTGGGTTAGTACCATAAACTGGCCTCCAATAGTTGTCATCCTCCACTCTCACAGGCTTCATTTCGAAATCGATAAATTGCTCGTTAGTATAGAGTAACTTCTTTGGCTTTGAATGTACGTTAGTGCGTAGCAGGACATACTCATTGTTGTTGGGCTTTGCCTCTTTGATTTTGATATAGTTTTCCATATTAGCTTTGAGTTAGTGATTTAGTCTTCTCTGCTGCTCTAAGTGTGTAATGGCTTTTGCAATCCTTACATTTATACTGTTGCCTGAGTATACCTGCTTTAGTCCTCCTTAAATTCCTCCTCAATTTTTTGTGGGAACCACAACTAGTGCAACTAACTCGATAAGGATCTGTACTTAGATTGGGATGGTTTGACATGAATGGCCTAATGCGGAGATATATTTTTTCTAATATTTTAACATCGACTTCGCAGTATTTCACCATTTTTTGAAGTGCCTTCTTGTTTCCTTTTGCACATTCTTCCCACAGAAAAAGACCACCAGTTTCTAATTTGGCTCCTTCTTCGATATACTGAGCGATGTAGTCAAGCTTATTGGAAGTAAGTTTAAATTCTTTCCGAGCCACCTTTAAGGTATCAACACTTTCTATTGGAGGTAATGGACTTATCTTATGCTTCAGCCAACGTGCCATGATTTTTTTAAAATCAAACTTATCCCCATTGTGAGCTACGATTAAATCTGCCTCTTTGAATACCTTCTTAATGCCCTTACATATATCATAATCATCGGTAGTACTTTTATCGAAGTCCAAGGATAATGTGTGGACTTTCTTTTCGTGTAACCACTTGTATGAGATGCATATGATGTGCCATTCGTTCTGAATCGATCTAGTCTGAATATTTTGATTATACAGTGCCCAGTGCTTAGATGTCAGTTGACTGGTCTCTATATCGTAGAATAATATTTTTGGTTGTTTATTCATAATATTTTTTCAACTTTCATTTTTTCTGTTAGCTCAAGCCAGTCATCAAACCACATAGTAACTGTCGGTCTGTAACCCTTCTTTTTATGAATTAACTTTGCATACTCATCTTTTTCTATGATCATTTCACTTAAAATCTTTTGAGGATTTACCCCTCTTTCTACAGCCTTTAATTGAAATGCAAAGGGATATGTTCCAAAAAGATCAATTCCATTATCATCTAACATTTTACTAGCATATCGACTTGTTTGACACTTAGGAAATAATGGAAGTAATCTCTTGCGGATTAACCTCTCAAAATTGTGTCCCTTTCGTCTTGCTTTTGCACCGCTATTAGGTGATAGATTTCCTCTCGCTCGTTTTTTAATCATAGTTTTATTCTAATTCCCATTCATACTCTGGCTTCTTATCTCTTTCTTGAAGCCATTCTAACCAAAGATTAAACCAGTCAATACCACTTGTATTTTTAGATTTAATATACTTATCAAAAGCTATTTTTTCTTTAGCCGAAATATGAATTATATCTTTATATAACACTATCAAATTTAAATAATAAGTTTGTTAATTACACGGAATCCGTGTATTATTCTTTAATTAAAATGAAAAAGGAATATTTATATCATTTATAGTATCACTTTTACCCTCATCTACTGGTAGTGAGTAGTTCTTACCTTCGTTAATATTTTTATCTTTGTTTTTAATTTTATTAATCAAGTCTTCAGATTCATTAACATAAAATTTATTATTTATGTATCGTAACTTCATTGGATCATTACTTGAATTCAACATACCACCACTACTAAGGTCTCTATCTTTATCAAGATATAATTCGGTAGTATACCTCACAGCAGGGTCTTCATGATTGATAAGCCGATGAATAACTAATACTTGATCTGGTCGGTTGCTGAATGTAGCACCACCACTACCTGAGTCTAGGTTGGGTCTGATCATATTTCCTTCAGCATCTTTCTCTCTTCGTGCGGATGTTACAGTATGTATACTTAAAATAACGGATATACCTGTTTTTTCAGTAAAATCTAATAACTCAGAGTTAAATCTAATATCCATTTCATGAGCAGTTTCACCAGGCTTTTTTGCTTGATCAAATCCTGAATAAGGGTCAAGAAATACTAATTGATAATCTCCTGTATCAGACATTGAATAAAGTAAATCAATAGCGTCACTCATAGTCCTAACTATACCACCCCTTCCTTTGACAAATGTATAATGTTTTCTAATCCATTTATTGGCCTCTTCAAATTCTTTATCACTACTATCTTGTAGTGGCTTTTGAAGATAGAACTCGGCAAGCTTACGTTTAAAGTCGTGAGATCCGTTTTCCTTAGCTATAATAATAATCTTCCAATCATGATTAAGAGCAGCAAGCATGGTGAGCCATAGTATAGTTAAACTTTTTCCCACATTGGTATGACCGATTGCTACGATATAACTTGCAGGTTTAAATAAAAAGTACTTATCCATGTAATCGCTTCCTGTAGATAATCCCATAGCTACAGTGCCATTTCTTACGCTTTGCAGGTAGTCATAATCACTTTCATAGTCAGCTAAATACTCTACTACATCTAGTTTTTTTTCTTCTTGTTTTATTGGTTTTTCACTGTGCCTTATTTCAGAATATTGAAGTGAAGTTTCTTGTTTTTTTTCTAGTCTCTCACCAAAATTTTGATCGTACAGGTCTCTCCATGCTGATTTACGATCACCATTATGAACAAGAAATACATATAACTCAGAGGGGCCGTAAGTTTTATCAGGATCTAACTCTGTACTAGTGGAGAATGTTTTAAAACAATTGTCACTTAATAAAATATTTCCGCTATGCTTGGCAGTTGTATCACCTGGTCTTTTCCAATAAGATCGTAGATTATCTTCGCTAACATACGACCAACCCTGATCTATAAGTATAGTGCTTATATCTGTTTTATCATTATAGTCTTTCCAAACAGTCTCTACCTTAGAATCACTGCTTATATTAAATGCATTATTAATTTCTGTATGATCTTTTTTAGTCATACTTGAAGCTATTTTTTCTATCTCATCAAACTCTCTAGCACAACTAAATAATATCTCACGCTCTTCAGGTGTAATGGTTTCAATTTCACTATATTTTTTTTGAACTAGGTCATAATTCTTTGTGGGGTAACTACATATATATCCTCCTTCACCCCTTGTTTCAAGCAATACCTTTACTCTTTCCTTACCATCACTTTTTTCTAACTCTTGCTTAGTTGTAGGCCTTTGAGCTAGTTTTTGATTTCCCTCAATCTTAGAACATCGATATATCCAATGATATCCTTGGGTTGGTGTACAAATAATCATGAGCTTTTTTAGTAATTGATCATCTTGCTCATTTATTTTAGCTTTATACCTATCGTATAAATCTCCGTTTAAATCATACTTGAGGTCAATGTCAACACACTCTAAATTGGAACTTATAGTACCGCAGATTATAGCCAGACCATAAGAATTAATGTCCTTTGGTTCTCGCATCTGTGTTTTATATTTCTTCCATGAACCTTCAGCAGGGTTTTTGGTTTTAGATACACCAATAACATTTAATTTGTTCTTTATAAATCCTTGGACTATTTTTTTTGATATCATTTGGGTAGGGGTTAAAAAAGGGGACATAAGCCCCCTCTTTAGATTAAACTAAATAAAAAAAAGAAAAAAATTGGTTGTTTAAAAGGGTAGGTCTACCTCTTCTTCTTGAGGTGTTACCACTTTTACTACTCCTGAAAAAGATTTTTGTCCATCAAGCTTTTCCATGAATTCTTTCAATATTTTATCTTGAAACTCACCTACTTTACTCCAGTCCCACACGATTTTTTGTCCAACCTTGTGCTCTGTAGCCATAGGTTTATCACCCTTATCTTTGGTGTAAGCACTCTCAACCTTTTTGTCATCTTGATATAATGTTATTCCTCTTTTCTTTTTACCACCATCTTCAAAGCTATACGGAACAATGCTTAATGGTTTATTTATATCGATATTGGGTATTCTGTCTATGAATGATGCTGAAAAAGGTTTAGTAAATTCACCATCAAAATACCCCATTGTTATATACACTTGTGGTGAATTAGAATCATTTAAATTCTTGCATACTAATACTAAACTATTGTATTGGGGTTCTATATAGCACTTTATAAGTTGAATATTATCAATTCGATTAAATAATTGTTCAGCAATCTTCTTACCTGCATTTGGTCCACCTGCAAGACTTCTTGTTCTAATTCCATCATGGCTAATTTGAGTTGTTCTATCTACAATAAAATTACCCTCCTTTTCAAGTTGAAATATTTCTTCTGCATCTTTAGGCATTAATCTCTTAACAAACTTGCCATCTGCATTAATGGTTACATATATTTTAGTTGGCTCTACGCTCGACTCATATACTAATCCTGAATTATTACTCATATTATTTATATTTAGTTACACATTTGATTTGTCTTCGTAGGGATATCCCAATTGCTCATGAATCATGTAATTTGCAATCAGTTCAAACTTTGTACTTACCCTATCATTTTCTCCGCCACTCTTTATAGAGTTGGCTATGTATTTTTGAATATTTTCGATTGTTGTGTTTGTAAAGCCAGCTTCGTTTTTAATAACATCGTCATCATACCCTAACATTTTCATCATAAAATAATAACTGGCATAAGCAATGTATCCACCTTCAGGTACGCTAAATGATCTTCCTGGACTTCTTTTTAGATTTATTTGCTTTTCTAAAGCATTATACAATCTCTGTGGAGGATTACTGAATTGTCTATATTGAATTACTTGTTCTTTTGTAAGCATTTATTTTATTGTATTCGTTAATCTTTTTCCATAGGATAATTTTCCACGCTTTCCGCAATCAATCACTTTTGATTTTTCCTTAACAAGCTTTGCTTTGATTTGATTTGATATGGTAGTTTTCTCCTTATCTAATTCTTTCTTCTCTTTATTGATTTGGTTCATCCTAAGACCCAATGCGATATCTTCATCACTACCTTTATAGGTTTGATTCTTTGCTATGTACTCTTTTTGAAGAAAACGCTCTGACAAGAACTTACCATAGCTACTGACACTAGTTTTAGGTTCAGGATGTATTTGACTTAGATTCTGATCAATTTCATCTTCACTAAGCTTTGATTTATACCCCTCTTTAATTATTTCTTTTCCCTGATCGATCAGCACATCAAACTTTTTACTAGCTTCAAGAATGCTTACTATATCATTTTGCTCTAATGGAATATGATGTGCAGTCAATGTTTTGTCATAACAGAACGAATAGAGCATTCCGTATATGTCAGGATTTAAATCAAGAAATGCGGTGCAATATGTTTTTACTTGAATAGGATATGAAGGATTTAACCCAGTACTATACTTATCTCTTGCAAAGGGATCCATAGTCTTTATTTCTACTATGTAATCAGGTACTGGCATTTCACCTCGCTCTACTTGATCTATAACATCTTGCTCAGTAATTGACTTATCCTTAAATCCCAACCCATCTACGTTGCTGATAATCCAAGGAAACTTTTTGTTTACAACCATGTAAGGAAACGCAACATGGGATGCTAGTTTCTTACCATCATTATAATTTTCTATATGATTGTTCTCAGGGCCATTTGAATTTAGGTACTGAGATTCTTCTAGAATTATATCTTCAAAACGAGTACCATAATGAATTGCAGCGTTTTTAGATAAGTCTTTTGGTTCAGTTCTACCAAGTTTTTCATAAAATAACTCAGTACTACTATACCATTCATTCATATTAAATAAAACAGCCATATCTGACCCACCAATTCCTTTAGAACGTTGCTCTAACCAGTCTTTTTTGCTTTGTCCTTTGGTTGGTATCAGTAAGTAATTGCCTATTTCTATCATAAATATGCAGGCAAGATAATAATAAATGTGTAAATAGTATACGGATTCCGTAGAAAAATTAATAATTAATTTTAAGGAGATCGTAAAGTCGTTTCTTCAGACTGAATTTTATATGGCTTCTATTGCCATGTTCCCAATCATTGTGGCAATCCATACATATTAGAATAATATTATCCTTATTGTGCTTGAGTTTTGGGAATGCACCTCTACTCAGTATGTGAGAGAAGAAATGAGCAAGTGGTATTTCGCCAAGATCCTTATGACAACACTCACAGTAGTGAGGTCTTTCGATCCATATCTCTCTAAAGAGTTCTTTCAATTACAGTTTAGGAATTGATAGAGGTTTTGGCTTGGCGGAGAATTCGTCTGCACCTTTATACTTATCGTAAATACCAACAAGCATTAATACTGATCTTCCTATAGCTCTCTTCTCTGCCATTTCCACTATATAAGAGGAGGGGGTTGTGTAGGGTGATGCCGATGCGTAGGTTTCAATTTCATCAGTTTTATTCCTAGCAGTACACTTGACAATAATGTGAAAGGATTCTTTCCCCTTGCTTGTCATAGTCTTAATATCTTCTAAGGATAGGGTATAGCTTATTCCTTCCTTTTTTATAATTTTTCTAATCCCACTCATTAGAATTAATTTGACTTTATCTCCAGTAATCTCGTCTGTAAACTCTTCGTAGTCGCTAGGTTCTAAGTATTTCATTTTTAAAGTATCCTTTGTCATCCATTTCAGCTATAATACTAGTCCAATTAACGATCCTTCTTATTGAGTAATCTTTTTTTAATATACTCTTTAATATGTGTTTTTTATACAACTCAGGGTAGTGAATTTTAACAAGATTCTTAAATTTACTCCATCTATTAAACCACAAGTTATCTTTAAGAATAATGTCTTTACTCTCTGATATTATTATAGTTTTTATCGTTTGACTTCCTCTTCTCATGTTCCTCCTGAAGAACCTCAATTATAGTTATGGCTTTTGAAAATTTATTATTTTCTATTGCTTTTATTATTAAATATATAACGTGATCATGCATTTTTAGTACGATTAAAACGTATTTATCACGCACTACAAAGTTAGCGAAGTGAATCATACTTTACTGTTAATAATTGATTTTTGACTTGTTTTTTACAAAATTTATTAGTCTAGAAACTTAGACATCATTTTCTGAAGATTAGAATTATTGGTTTCTAACTCCTTGACTCTTTCTCTGAGTCTATAAAGCTCTGATTGGCTTCCTTTGTCATAATCTAACTTCATGGATCCTTCTCCACAGATCACCCAAATAGGATCAACATTACACTTATCCCTTAGCAACATGATAAAGTCTAAGGTTGGATTTTGCCTGGCTCCCTCTATAGAGGAAACAACATATCTCTCTACTCCTAGTTTATCTGCGAACGATCCTTGTGTGTCATCAAGTTGCAAACGAATGCTTTTGATTCGATAGCATCTATCACGGTCTATACCTTTTTGTGCTTTTAATTTTTTAGGTCTAAATCTTGCTCTATCCTCCTCGGTAAGTTCTCTAGTAAAGGGTTCAAATGGTTTGCCAGTATCAGGATTATTGCCATACATAATAAAGTCAACATTTAAAAAGTCAATTTCTTTTTTTAACTTTTTAACGTGTTCCATGTTCATCTTGGTTGGCTTATGCTCACTAATTAGATTATTAAATGTTCCAACAGAACTACCAGTTAAATCTGATAGAACTCTAGTCATTTGACCTAACTCTATATTATCTATAGGCTTTAATAATTCTAATATTTCTATGAATCGTAAATTCTCATTGTATGCTCCTCCTCTAAGTCTAGTGGCTGAAATATTTTGAGCGTTTGTTTGGGTACTCATAATTTTAATTATTTATTTTGTGATAAAAGTACAAATTTTAAGATAATAAATACAAATTATTTATGAATTATTTTAACTATATGTCTTTTTAAGACAACTAAACTGCAACAGACATCTTATCTAGTTGCTCTTTTTGCTCAAGAATCACATTATCTGTGCTTAGATCAGCATAGTTATTGAGTACTGTTTCAACACTATCACCCATCATTTTAGCCACAATATGTACTTGCATTTTTAAATCATTCATACAATGCATTCCAAAAGTATGACGAAGCCTGTGAGATGTTAATGACTCATCGTCTTCAAATTCAATTTCTTTTTCTAACTTTTTTAAGAAACTATTATAATTATAAATATGCCTTTGTTTGGTGTTATAAACATACTTATTATTTGATATGTAAGGCTCAAATAAAAGTGGCTTTAAATCATCTATTAGTTTGTTAACTTCTTTGCTTAAAAAGATAACGTAATCTCCATATTTTTTATCCCCTTCTCCCTTTTGCCGAGTTCCAATCAAAGCAGGGCCATTTATTGTTTGTGAGATCTCTAAACAATCCTCTTTCCCGAATTCAACAAATGACAACCCAGTATGAGCTTGAAGTAGAGCCATGAGCCGATGCATTTTATCTTGAGGATCATAATATTCTATTTTTTTTATCTTATCTATATACCTCCAATCAATAGACCTAGCCAAAGCCTTCTTTTTTCTCTCGTTTTTACCTTTTTGTTTTACTATATCTTTAAATGGATTATTAATTAAATCAGGAATCTGATCTATATGATTCTTTGAGAATACGTTGAACAAGGATTTAAGTACTTGATTATATTGATAAATACTAGAATGTTTTAAACCACAATCCTTTAAGTAGTCGGTATATTCAGTTACATGAGTTCTAAATATTTGCCTTGGTGCATTTTTTATAACTGAAAAATTACTATAAATGGTAGGTTTAGATTTAATAAAATTCGAGAAAGTCCCAGTAACTACTCTCTTGCCGTATAGTGTGTGTTCAGATAAGTTTTTACTATGCTCCAGGGAGTATTCAAAAACTTCTAAAATAGTGCTCTTGTACTTGACAATATCTCCTCCATAATAATAGTCTAATACCTGATCGATATCAATGAATAAATGGCCATCATAGCCTTCTATTTTCTTCTTCATTTCTATGAGCTTAATATTCTGCTCATGGTATTCGTAACCAACTAATCCACCTCTCTGGAAATGATCAGGATGATTGGCATAAATCTTTGTGGCTATTTGCCTTTGAACACTCCTAAATGTAATGTTTGCGTAGATGCCTCTTCGATCAGAATTCTTAGAGGTTTTCTTTAAATAAAATGTTACGTTGATGTTTGTGTTTGGTCTTTTCATATTCCTTTTTTCAAGTTTATTTTAAGTAATGGACTTCCATAATTCCAGTAGAATTCCATATAAATACTTGTCTTTTTATAACAAATTGTTAGTTTAAGACGAGTATGTTGTAAAATTAATTATAAAAAAGGATATTATTGAGTAAATAGTACGAATTATTTAGTAAGTTATTTTTTGTTAAAATAAATACTACTCAATAAATCCTTTACTACGTTGCCTAAAGTAGCTTTTTTTATACAAAAAACAAATAAAGTAAGTAGAATTCCACAACTACTCGATATCCGAGTATGATACCCCTTGTTTGATGTATGTAACTCTTGATGAACTACACCCAACCTGCTTTGCGATCTCCCACTGCCGAAGCTTTCCTTCTGCTAGTAACTTTTTTACTAAAAGTACCTTTTCTTTTGTCATGGTGGTGTTGTAATGATTTAAGCCACTAGCACTTTTTCTCATCGGTGTTAAGACCCATTTAAGGTTGTCCATTCTTAGGTCATGAGGATCTCCATTTATGTGTTCAACATAGTCATAATTTTGAGGATTAGGAACAAAGAGTTGTGCTATTATTGTGTTTACTCTAAATCTCTGTTTGTCTATCATCATAGTCTCCTTATTAGAGATAAAAGTATACTTTAATTTGCGACCTTTTATGTTGTAGGCATTACCCATTTCATCAAAATAAAAACCCAGGAATTCTTTAATGTCACCAACATCATTAATTCTTCTTAATAGGTCTTCGCTTCCTTTAGGGATTTTATCTTCACCATCCTTGAACATTCTTGCTACAAGCCTTACAGCCTCTTGCGATACTGGATAATTATAATCCATAGACTCCATAAACTTTTGCCTCTCTTCTTCGTTTTTCTTCATGACATAGAAGAGCGAAATTTCTTCATCTTTTTTCATTGCATTCAAATTTAAATCAACTTCTTTATATCTCATCTTCCTTTATCTTAAATTTCAAATACTGATCAAGGAGCTTATTAAAGTCTCGCTCTTTGAGTTGTTCTATTTCATAATATCCATCACTAGTTTTATTAGCCATCTGTCGAAAGTAATTGTAATGCAACCTTTCTGCTTTCATCATTTGATCTTCTAATGTTGTACTATATCCTAACACTGATTTAATTAGTTCTATCATTTCTTTTTTTGTTTAGTTATAAAATCTGTTAATGCGGTTATTAATGCATCTTTCATTTGAATTTTCTTTTCTTTACAAACCACTTTAAACTCACTATGAATAAAAGTGTCAAGTCCAATAGTCTTTTCGTCTACTCTTCTCATGACTTTACAATTTTGTTTCTGATTTCTTTTTCCCTAGCCTTTCTGTTTGCGTAGCTATTTCCTCGAAGACTTGGATCTGTCTCTTGTAACTTTCTCCTTGCCCTCGTTATGGTGTCTGAGGTAGTGAGATCGAGACTGAGGTAAAGTTTACAAAACTTCATGGCTTCTTCTCTGCTCACACCAAACTGACACAACTCGTCAACCCATATATTAGCGGTTAACTTCTTGTCATCATCTTTACAATGTTCTGCCACCTCTAAGATGGTTTTTACTTTATCTTGAATAGGTATCTTTTTCATAGTCTATATCTTGAGATTATTACTTTTTTTTCTTTTTTGTACAAGGGGCCAAGGTCTAAGTAGGGTTGACCTTCACCAGTTTTCAAGTACCATAGCGAGAGACCATATTCCTTTATTAAGGTTCTCATCTCACGATTATCGAAGACTGATTGTTCCCTGAGTTCTTTTATTTTATCAAGGGGTAACTTTTTACGTTCACTCATATTTGATTGTTTTAAACTCTGCCAATATTGGCATTGGTTCTACTGAGGATTAAACCTCCACGCTCTAGGCGGTAGAACTATTAATACGGATTATCCATATTATTTTTTACTATTGGAACTGAAAAGGATAGTTTTTGCCTTATTTCGATGGTATGCTAATTTCCTGGAATCGTTAGATCTCAGATTAGTACCACGAGTCCAATCCTTGATGTCATTGCTAAACACAAATCCATATCCTTGGTCAGATTGAACTCCGCCTGTCCCATATATAATAGAGTCAAGCCGTTTTGTTGTTTTAGGCTTATTCTTTCTATTCCTAAACCTCTCACCGCATTTTAGTGAACAATACTTTCTGCTTGTATGCATCTTACCGCATTCAAGGCATGGCTTTTCTCTAAGGGTATATTTCTTTTTAGGCATTGGCTAATACCTCCTTTCTGACTACTTTTATTGTCTCCCATTTAGAGATATCTGTCTCACACCATCCCTCATCATCTATCTTTATCTGATATACGCTACAGAGGATTTTAGATTTGTCATCAATCCATATATTGACATCAAATTGTTTTCCATCATTATTTTTTATAGTGTGCCAATAATCTTCTAGATCATTATCTTCCAAATTAAGTTCATGTAACATTCCTTGATATCTCAAGGTCACAAGATTATCCTCACTAATTCCTCCTCTTCGGAGGCCATTACATACTATTAGTTCATTCATTTTATTCATTGTTTTGTTTGTTTAAATTCTTCTTTTTTAATGTTCAACATAAGTTATTACTCCTTCTTCAGTTACTTCAGTTATGGTCAGTTTTTTAAGTCCATTACCGTAGTTAACATAAAGATTGAATTCCTTCTTCTCTTTTTTTATTGAATACAGGTTATCTATAAATTCATCCACATATTCGAAAAATCTGATTACCGCTCTATTCTTATTGGGAGCGTATACTGTTGCCTCTCCGCTATCTAATTCTATATGGTATGTTTTCATTATTTCTATTTATTTAGTTTAACATTATTATCTTCTTCTTCATGCCAAAGCCACCTATACAACTCTTCATCAATCTCTAGATATCTTTCCCATCCCATTGCGACAGATAATATTCCATCAACATCCCAAGGGTAAGTAGGTTCAAACATATAAGTGTCATATTCCATTTTATCAAATATCATTGCTGCTATAAACTTATAATCCACTTTTTGCTTTGTTTCATCAGAATTGTCTAATACGAATTCTACTGCTTCTTTTCCGAATAGCCAGTAACTCTCTTTGAGTCTAGTCATGGCTCACCTCCTTCTCAGCTTTGAATGTGTTTACTATCAATAGTCGTTGATAAAATAATAAATCTACTTCCGTGTAATCTTCCCAACCCAATGCCTGAGATAGCAACTCACTAGCATCATCTGATTTGGGGTTAAACCTATAAATACTATAATCTGTATGATGAACTATGTGTTTTGCTAATTCTTTAGCAGTTTTTTCTTCACTATAATCCTCCATATATCGGACTGCTTCTTCCCCAAACAACCAATAACTAATACGCATTGAACTTTCTTCTCTATAATTTTTATATATTTTCATTTTTTCTAATTTCTCGTTGAACATCTATTCCTTGATCCTTTTCCCACTCTGAAACTGAGGAAACTCTTTCTTGAAACCCATCAAGATGATAGGTTATAAACTGATCATCAGTATCTGAGAACTTAATTTTCACAACTTCATAGTCATCAGATGTATGAAAACTATCTTTATCCATGTATCCTGATTTAATAGCATCCTTGATATCATCAATAGACTCTTTTATATCTTTATTAGCTTCTTTGATACTGCTGAATATTGGAATTTTATCATCATAATTCCAACACATGTCATCATTGTATAGAACTGTATATTTATGCATGGCTCACCTCCTTGTTATTTTCATCTAAGATTATCTTTTGAAATTTCTTTATCCCATGATCATTTAATAGGCTTATTAATGGGTCAACATCTAGTTCATCAATCTTCCAACTAGACATTGTTACTAGTTCAGCTTGATGCAAACCTCTATCTATAGAGTGTACACTATCCTCGAAGCCTTTATTTAACCTTGAGGATCGTCTTTTTTCCTTTGCTATGTATCGCAACTGGGCAAGCAAATCTTTCCTTGATCCAACGAGATTATTAACACCATAGGGACTAGTAACTTTAATCATTATTTTATAGTCTATCATTTTTAGTTTATTTAATTTAACATTCATTTTAATTGCTCCCACTAGTCATCAAAGACCCACGCTCAATGGCGATGGGAGTATAGGGTTATTCTGATATTACCTCCTTCTTTTTATTCTGTATCATATTACGTAGTTTTAATCTCGTATTGAAAATTTAATTTCCCCATCTCGTATCTCACCATAAACTGAACCCTCTGTTTCTTCTTCTACCTTATCTATCAGTCCCCAATGAGAAAAACCTTGACCTCTTGGTATTGAGTAATAAAATCTATCTATACCAATTTTTGCTTTTTGTTTTGCTATCTCTATTATATTACAAACGTGTTTTTTAAAATTATTTTCTTGTTGATTTTTGTTTACTTGAATTTTCATATTATTCATTTATTTAGTTTAACATTCATTTATTTAGGCAGTCATTTTTATTTGCCAAATTTGTCCACTCAGGCATGAGATCGTAGAAAAAGTCAGTACAGTCTTCAGGGGATACTTCATTAGCACACCCCCAACAAATGACAACTCCAGATTCTTCATCAAGACAACTAATATCTAGCGATCTGTGAATAAATGTTGTGCCACAAGTACAACATTCTACTAGGTTTAGGTTATG
>Ga0206131_10001590_pt1 | contig 29022 bp, 45 predicted proteins | sample Helgoland_Spring_FD_148636 | JGI IMG/M metagenome (GOLD analysis project Ga0206131, IMG submission 148636) | Pelagic subsurface seawater microbial communities from Kabeltonne, Helgoland, North Sea - Helgoland_Spring_Bloom_20160517_1 | ecosystem: Environmental > Aquatic > Marine > Epipelagic ...
GAACTTTAATGGTGCAAAAACCTTAGCAACAACTACAAATAGTTTTAACAGTATGTTTGAAGTTGAGAAGCCAGAAGTATCAAGTGATGATATGGATGAAGAAGCAGAACAAGCGGCACAGAAGTTTTTACAGGAAATGGAAGCATAGCAATGAAAAAGGTAGTGGTAGTTAGTGGAGGATTTGATCCTGTTCATAGCGGTCACATCGCAATGTTTAAAGCAGCCAAGGCATTGGGAGATGTCTTGGTAGTTGCGCTCAATAGCGATGATTGGCTGTCACGCAAAAAGGGTCAACCGTTCATGCCTTGGAAAGAGCGCATGACAATTATTAAAGAATTAACAGTCGTAGATCAAGTTGTTGAATTTGATGACAGTGACGATACAGCCTGCAATGCACTTGTTGATACACTTAATGAGTGGCCAGGTAATCCAGTATTATTTGCAAACGGTGGCGATCGCGGTAAAGATAACATTCCAGAAATGACAGTACAAGACTCACGTTTAACGTTTGAGTTTGGTGTTGGTGGCAATGATAAAAAGAACAGCTCAAGCTGGATTTTAAAAGAGTGGCAAAAGCCCAACACAACTAGGCTGTGGGGTAACTATACAGTATTAGATAAGCAAGACACATGGCAAGTCAAAGAGCTATGTTTTGATGTTGGCAAAGCACTTAGTGACCAACGACATTTTGTTCGTAGTGAACATTGGTGTGTTGTTGACGGACTAGTGCAAATGGAACTGGAATTTGAGAACGGATATAAATCTAAAAAAACATATGGACCAGGACAAAGTGTAGACATTCCAAAATTAACATGGCATAAGGCAACTAACGTAGGTGAAATTCCAGCTAAAGTAATTGAAGTATGGATGGGAACTACACTACAAGAAGATGATATTGAACGGAGAGACTAATATGAAATATGTAATTGATATTGATGGTACTATATGCCAAGAAGTTTACTTTATGGATGGCAGTGGTAAAAAAGATTATAAGAATCATATTCCAATGTATGATAGAATTGCAAAAGTAAATGCGTTGTATGATGCAGGGCACACTATCAAATATATGACAGCTCGTGGTATTAGTAGCGGTGTTGATTATTGGAAACTAACTCACAACCAATTAATAACTTGGGGTGCAAAGTATCACGAACTAAGTGTAGGTAAAAAAGAACACTATGATGTTTGGATTGACGACAAGGCATTTTGGAGTGAAAACTTTTTTCGAAATACTGGCGAAACTTATGAATAATGAGTAACATACAAGATAAGCTAAACGGCATTATGGATCAGATACAAGCTATAATGGAATCTGATCCAAGAGCTCATATCCCACCTTCAGATGAACTTCTTGAACTATTGCGTAGAGCTAATATATACTTTGCTCATATGAATGATGAGAACAGAGATTATTTTCAGTATGTTAATCATGCTATAGAAGATGAAACGGAATGGAATGTATGAGTAATATTGCTATCATAGGATGCAGCTACACTGATATATATCAACACAAACGTCCAAATACTGAGACAGAAAATTGGACATATAAATTAGCAAAAAAATATCCACAGCACCAGTTTAGAAATTATGCCAAGCAAGCTACAGGTGTTGAATATTTTCGTGTTGTATTTGATGAATGCTATGATTGGGCAGACTATATACTGATACAAACTACACATATGCAAAGACGTTCAGTGTTTATAATTGGTGAAGATATTAACGAATCGTTAAAGTGGACAGAGCATGAAGTAAGTGACAATCTTATGTACATGACAAACAACGGAACACTAGTTACTATGTCACCAGGAAATGTAGCCATTCAAGGATACAATGCTAACGAGGTATATCAAAAACTTTGGAAGCATATCAGTCCAATGTTAGTAGCAAATACAATATCTGATGATATTAGTAGAAAGTGGATCCAGCGGGTACGTACAGATCCTAAGGTAGTCATATTAGATTTCGAACCAAAAGGCAGTATGTGGAATATATTTGGTGCCGATAGTGCAGAATGGGTTAGCAACGGGTATGTTTACGCTATTGATGACTGTCATTTTACTGACAAAGGCCACACACAAGTACTAAACGAATATGTACTTAACACAAAGATAAAGGAGGTACTATAGTTATGAGTAAATTTATTGCAGCAATGGATCACAGCGGTGGTTCAACAGGTGGTGTACTAGAACGCTATGGACAAGAATACACTGAAGAAGACAAGATGGATAAAGTACATGCTATGCGTTTGCGTATGGTAAACTCGCCAGATTTTAATAATGACAATATTTGGGGAGCAATCCTTTATAAAGACAGTATTGATCGTGGATTACATAATGTACTAGCCACAAAAGGTATTATAGTATTCCTAAAAATAGATAGTGGATGCAATCCAGACGGAACTCTCAAGCAGTTTCCGCTAAAGCAAATGATTAATTATGCTAATCGGCATGCAGTAGGTGCATTTGGTACTAAAATGCGTAGCATTGTTAAAAGTGTAAACATGGTAAACACAGTACTAGAACAACAGTTTGTGATCGCTAGCACTATTATCAAAGCAGGACTTATGCCAATTATTGAACCAGAAGTACCAATTGATTTAGAAGACAAACAAGAGATTGAAGAAGCATTATGCCTACAGCTCAAGCATGAACTGGACAATTACGATGGCAAATGTATATTAAAACTAACACCTCCTGAACAGCCTAACTTATATTACGATTTAATTAATCATCCTAATGTTAATAGGATTGTATTCCTAAGTGGCGGCTACAGCACAAATGAAGCATGTAATAAACTTGGACTTAACGATGAAGTAACAGCAAGTTTTAGTCGTGCATTAAGTCAGGACTTGTTTTATAACTTGACTGATGAAGAGTTTAATGTTACTATCAGTAGAAATATAGAAATGATTACAAAGGCAAGCACATGACAAACACAATTTACATTGTACCAATTGAACCAATTGATCAAAGATACACTAAACAGTGGTATGATAATATTCCCAAAACATTAGCAGCACGCATTGCAGTAGACAAACTAGATTACAAAGTTGTTGTTATTGATGGTGAAGACTTTGCTCCAGAGCAACGTACTGAAGGCGCATTTTTAGACTTTGGTGCTACTAATGTATACAAGGCAAGTCAAGCAGTTACAGTGAGTAAACTGTTTAGTAATGGCGATGTAAAGCCTGGCGATAAGTTTTTAATTACTGATGCTTGGAACTTTATTATTACTCCTATCAAATACATGAGTGACCTATTAGATATTCCAGTAGAGATACACAGCATTTGGCATGCAGGTGCATATGATCCAAGTGACATTCTTGGTTATAAAATGAGCAAGCCCTGGCCCTGGCTACAAGAGCAGAGTTGGTTTATGAGTAGTGATTACAATTACTATGCAACTAACAGTCACAAAGATATGTTCCTAAAGAACCTGGATATTCCAGAACAATACGAAGGCAAGGCAGTGCGCAGTGGACAGCCGCATGAACTTATTATTGAACCATTGCTTGAAAGACAAAGTGTAACAAAGACTGATAAGGTAATGTGGCCACATCGTTACAATGATGACAAACAGCCAGAGATTGCTGAAAACTTGTCAATTGATTTTGATATGGTTATTACGCAAAAGATGAACCTGGACAAAAATGATTACTATGACGAGATGGCAACAAGTAAAGTTATCTTTAGTTGCGCACTACATGAAAACTTAGGCATTAGTGTTATGGAGGCAGTACTAACAGGTGCTATTCCAGTAGTACCAGATCGTTGTAGCTATGCTGAAATGTATTTGCCAGAGTTTAAATACCCAAGCGAATGGACTGAAAGCTATGCAGCATATTCAGTACACAAAGACAAGTTAGTAGCATTTATCAACGACAAGATTGATAATTATGAAAACTATGCAGCCTTGGTTAAACAGCAACAAGATATTTTAATGGACGGATATTTAAACGCAACTATTATGGTTGATAAAATTTTATCATGATCCAAAATATCAAGAATTTCTTCCAGGAAAGTTACAGTAGTGATAGTCGTGCATTCTATGCAGAGCTATTAGGAACAATAACAGCAATTATTGCTAGTGGATGGTTAAGCTTTACCGCAGATAACCCACCATTAATTTGGATTTATCCATTTTATCTAGCCAGTAGCATCTTTACAGCATATGCAGGTATTAGACGTAAAGCGGCATGGATTGCATTGCTAAGTGTGTATTTTACTTTTATTAACATATATGGCATCTTAAACTTAACGGTATTTTAATATGTCCGATACATTTTTAATTAGTGATACCCATTTTAATTTTCCAGAAATGTTGGGATTTACTGACTGGGAGGGTAGACTAACACGTCCAGGATTTAACAGCGTTGATCATATCGATGAGTATATGATTGATTGTTGGAATAGTGTTGTTGGAAAAAACGATCATGTTATACATCAAGGAGACTTTGTACAACAGGACAGACAACGTTGGATGGATAACAATTTTCACAAACTTAACGGAACATGTGAACTTATAGTAGGTAATCATGATGATATACCTCTAATGGCAAGAGGAGAATATTTTACTAATATTAGCATGTGGAAACAAATGCAAGATTTAGAAATATTACTCACTCACGTACCAGTTGAACCTGGTAGTTTAATTAGACCTAAATACGCTAACGGAGATCGTGCCGTTGACAAATATGATCAAACACAATGGATGACAGTTACAAATGTTCATGGGCATTTGCATAGCAATCCAAGTCCAGAAGGACCATACATAGGAATAAGTGTTGAGCAAATCAATTACACTCCTATTAATATACAGACAGTTGTTGACACAATAGCTGAAAGCAAGTATAATAAAGATAATACAAAAGGAACATAGTATATGACAAAGACTTCCCAAATTAAACAACGTTTGCTTGATGCAAACATTCGTCACTGGGCCGGTGACAACATCAGTGAAGTATTGCAAGATGGCGATAAAGAAGAACTAATTAATAATGCTGCAACAGCATTCGAAGGTGTATTGGATGCACTATTAATTGATCGTGAGAACGATCCTAATTCACATGGTACCGCCCGCCGATTGGCTAAGATGTACTTTAATGAGATTATGGCAGGACGTTATGAACCAGCCCCCACTGCTACGGCATTTCCAAATGATAATGGCACTGCATACAAAGGTATGTTAGTAGTTCGTAGTGAACTTAAATCAATGTGTAGTCATCATCACCAACCTGTAACAGGTATTGCATACATCGGTATCATTCCTGGTGAGAAAGTTATTGGACTTTCAAAGTACACACGTATAGCACAGTGGTGCGCAAGACGTGGTACACTACAGGAAGAACTGTGTAACGATATCGTAAGAGAGATTATAAAGGCTACTGACAGTGAAGACGTGGGTGTTTACATTCAAGCAACGCATGGTTGTTGTGAGAATCGTGGCATTATGGCACATAGTTCACTTACACAAACAACTGTACTCAACGGTACTTTTATCAAAGATCCAGCATGTAAAAAAGAGTTTTTTGATAACATTAAACTACAACAGGAGTTCGCACCGCGATGAAGGATCCAAAAGTAACAGAGCTTGTTAAGCAACTCAATAAAGATATCATTGCTCTAAACAAAACTTGGGCAGAATTACATAAGAATGATGTTTATGTGCGTATGGAAATTGTTGGTGATTCCACATACGCAACGTTGAAATCTTTAAATGCAAGAGAAATCACACAACATGTTAAGTATGTTACAGAATCTAAGGAGATTAACTAATGGGTGATTATATTGCAGTGCGTCTTGCACAAGTGTTCATTGTAGCAGTGTTTGTAATGGGCATGATTAGTTTAGGTATTGAACTTTACACAGGAAGGCTCCCATTGTGAAACTAAGATATTCAGAAGCAAAAGAAAATTACACAGTATGTTAAATATTAAAAAGTACCATCAATACACAACAGAAATGAAGACTACCCGCCATGCCGCCCGCGGCCTGTTAAATCTTTCAATCCCTCTACTTGACGGGATACATAACCATCTGCATAATCATGATATATCTGGTATCGAAAGTGTACTTGAACTAGGTGTTGGCGGCGGTGGCGCCCATCAAATATATGCTCAGTGTGGAATAGAACATGTATATGGAATTGAGGTAGCAGATCCCAACAACCCAAAGCATAGTAATTATTTTTCTATACAAGGACCACATCTTGAACAAGTAATTGATAAGTTTCCCAATATCAAAATAAGCTTGGCAACAGATGCATATCATCCTGATACGCCAGATAAAGTCGCCAAACTTTGGGACAAACCAGGAAAATATGATATTATCGTTGATGATGCCGCCAATGGCTGGCCTGTTATGAAAAATAGTTTGCCAGTTTGGAAAGACAAGGTAGGTTATGCTTTTATTTCATATACTCCAGACGGATATGGAATACCTAGTTGGTGGGATATGACCCCTCAAGATCACCTAGATAATTTTCGCTTATTAGAAGAACAAGGAATGTTAGTTTTTGATATGTCTCCATATAAAAATGTTGTTCCAGGTAAAGAAAAAGACTGGAATGCACACTGGGTAGGACTATGGATGCCAAATTGGCAAATGGGAGCAAAGGCAATTGAACCGTTTCTGCCTAATCTAGTACAGGATAACGATGTATGGGATAGAAAGCTTTATCGATATAAAACAGGATCTGGTCTTGAAACCCAACGCAGTCGCAATCGTGGATTTTTGCCATTGCAAACTGAGTTAATGGATATAGCATTTCAAAATAATATAGATAAAGATCCAACATACGTAGAGCTTGGCATTGGATCCGGTGCTCCACATGAAATAGTGTACAACTGTTTAAAAAAAGGTAATGTAATTGGTGTCGATTATACAAATCTAGAAAACCCTAGTAAAGATGATGTATATGGTTTACGAAAGCAACAACAGCTAATACAAGAACAAAAATTAGTAAAACAAAGGTGTCCAGGTATTATTCTACAAGGAAATACAGACGCCTATAGCATTGAATCTGGCAATAAGATTCGAAAAATGAATAATAACAAAAAGTTTGATGTTATTATTGATGATGCTAGTCCTTCAACAGGTGCATTGATGACTAATGACGGCCTATGCCAAACTTGGGAATCACATATGTCAGATACTGGAGTAATAATTTCACAAACACCCTGGGGCAATGGCACACCGGAAATTTGGGCTCAGTCTCTAGAGTGGCATCAAGAAAAAGCAAATCAATTGGCACAAGAGCAAGGTATGATAATTTTTGATCTTACGCAGTTTAAAGGACCAGATAAACAGCACAATGATGATCATTTCTTCTTGCCATACTTAGCAGTAAAAGTATTTTCACCTATATATCTTCCAGTATTGGAAAAATATAAAAAGTATATTATGGCTGGAAACTATGAACATTTACTTGACAAATAAAACATAATCGTATATACTTCTATATAAATTAAAAAGGAATAACAATGTCTATTAAAAAAGTACACTACACATGGAAAGATATCGAACACATGGTGGTTTCCATTAATAATTTAATGTATGCTGACGGATGGCGCCCTGACTATCTCGTAGGACTCACACGTGGAGGATTAGTGCCGGCAGTAATAATGTCTAATATGACTGGAATCCCAATGCATGCATTAGATGTTAGGTTCCGCGATACAGATCCCAGTAACTATGGTCCTGAAAGCAACCTTTGGATGGCTGAAGATGCGTATGGATATGATATGGATCAACCAAAGAATATCCTTATTGTAGATGATATTAATGACAGTGGAAAAACACTAAGCTGGATTCGTGATGATTGGCGTGGCGGCTGTATGCCAGATGATCCACATTGGAATACAGTATTTGGAAACAATGTGCGAACGGCATGCTTAATGGATAATGCACAAAGTAATTTTGGTGATGTTGATTATACAGCATTGGAAATTGACAAAGAAGAAGATCCTGTCTGGATCGTATTTCCATGGGAAGGTGAACGCCAGTACGGCAAATCATAAACAATGACGTATACAATATCTATATCAGGACGTGGGTGCGAGCTAGTAATGGCAACGCTAACCTCTGAGCAAGTAGACTATTGGTCGCAGTTTGATGACAGTGGTCTTGAAGAACATATATTTAAAGATCCAACTGAAACAGATGAAGAGTCAGATAGTCCTAATCCTGTTACAGATCCAACAGACCCAGTATTCTTGGGACAGTGGAACGATATGGAATCACAAGTTGTACACATAAATGCAGTACTGTATGACATGTGTTATATAGTAGTTGCTGATGATGAAGGAAACCAAGTCTGGGTAAGTGATATAGTGCCAGAAGATCAGTACAAAGTAGAATATATTCGTCCAGATGAAGACTACGATAGTGGTGTTATTGTTGCCTGGAGTACTGAAGCAGGAGAATTTATGGATTGTGACATAAATACTAATGTGTTCGATCCAGCTAAACTAGCATTTAAAATAACTATGTTAGAGGATGATGGATGGATTACAGCTATCAAATATGATGGTGAATTATTGACTAATTGTGTTTCTGGGGAAACATCCACCAAGGGATATAATTATCAAATTTATTAAGGATTTAGCCAAGTGACGTTTATTGCAATTTTAATATCAACTATTTCCAGTGTAGTTTGGTTCTACATTGTGTTAATGATAGCAAAACATACAGTAGGAAAAAAAGCACCTACTTGGTGCATTTTTACAGCACTATTAATATCAGGACCAGTAGGTTGGGCAGTTGTTTTGATCATTTGGGCAACAGATATTACAGACAAATTTACAAAGCGTAAATTATTTAAAAATCCAAAAAAATAATTCAAACTATTTTATAACTTATTGAAAACAAAGCAAACCTTTGTTCTGTTTTCTGTTGACTTCTTGGTCTAGACTTGCTAGAAAGTATGTATAAGTTAAACAAACACAGAGGACTGTTTTTAGCTGCACACAAGTAGCAACCAAACGTAACTAGCAATGTCAATAAGGCTAGGTGAGGGAGGAAGCGTTGATAGGTGTGTTAGCTACAAGCAGTCCAGACACAAAGAAGGAATACACTATGTTTAGAATCCCTGCTTATTATCAAGAAGAAGTTACTTTTGCCCAAGGATGGGACGCTATGAAACAACATGGTCGTGGTGATGCACTTGAAGGTATGAATGCTATGCAACGTGTTTGGGAAGAGCATTGTGCATCTCCTGGAGTACATTGTGATCTAGATGATGACGAATTTTGGGACAACTATGCATACGAAGCTAATGCTTACAATGTAGTATTTACAAACATGTATAAACTTTTTGGAGAGGCGGCATAATGTCTATTAGAAAAACACTTATTGCCGCTACAAGCGCACTTGCTATTTTAACAGCATCTAGCACACCAGCAGTGGCTTACAGCGCAAGTGAATATGCACAGCGGTTTACAGGTCAGAACCAAACAAATTATGTCAATGCAATGATTAAAAACTATCAACGCATTATTCCTGTATTTAAAAATTTACTAGACAAATACGGACATTATAGTTGGGCCGCAGGTTTTAGAACAAAGTATAATGAATATGTATACGAAGTGAACGCACTACAAGCAATCCTTGATGCAAAAGGTGCTGAACCAACAATTACTGGTACCGAGGTTGTATGGAGTAAAGAGTTTACCACAACAATGAGTGGCCAAGAAAAACTTGTTGATACAGTTGTGCTTGAAGTTGAAGAGCAAGTGGACTTGACAATTAATGTATATAACCAAGTTACAGAAATATATGAGCGTACAGATACGTTGCGCAAATATCGTGGGCGTGTAACATACACAAGCTATAGTAATGGAGAAAGAGTACCTCTTGTACACCCACTACTACTTTCAACAACTACCCCAACAGTAACTCGTGAAGAAGTTACACGTGAACTGGTGCGTTCTTATGCAGCAGTAGAGACACCGCAGTTGCCTATAAGTGAGTTTGGTGTAGAAACTGCCAATGTACTAACGTCTGAAGAATATCGTGAGCGTAAAGATGTGCTATTAGGACAGTCACAAACATATACAGATGCGGCATGGAATAGAAATGCTCGTATTGGAATTGATTACATTGTAGGTGAGAATGGTTTGCGCAAGTATGCAAACAGTTTAGATTACATTGGTGCTCCAGAAGCCTGGTCACGTGGTTGGACAGGACAAGGATCAACTATTGCTATTCTTGATACTGGTATTGACATGGACCACAGTGAGTTTGCTGGACGCATTGCTGATACAAAATGTTTTACAGCAACATGTGCTGGTGGATACGAAACAATTGACGACAAGAATCGTTACTCACACGGAACACATGTTGCAGGTATTGCAGCGGCGGCACTTGATGGCGAAGGTATGACAGGCGTTGCACCAGATGCAGATTTATTGATTGGTAAAGTTGCATGGGACAATGGCTATTATGAAATGCCTAAGCTAGGAGAAGCAATTGCATGGGCTACTAACAATGGGGCAGATGCAATTAATGTTAGTGCAAACTATAATATTGACCGTGGATATAAATTAAGCCTAGAGCAAATTGGTGAAGGTGTTTATGCATCTAACAGTGAGATAGGTGACTATCGTACACGTGGCTACTCACATGTAGCTGACAGTAACTATATGTTGCCAGGCATTACAGCTGCTATGTCAGAGAGTGAAGCAGTATTAGTTATGGCTGCAGGTAACCAACGTTTGGACATCAGTACATTTCCAGCACACTATGCAATCGCAGAAAATGAAGATGGAACACTAGCATTGGGCGGCAAAGCAATTGTTGTAGGCAATTGGGATGTAAGATCAGAGCGTTTGGGATCATCATCTAATGCGGCAGGAACTGTATGCTTTGATTTCAAACCAGACGGAACATGTGCTAACGATCGTCGAATTAGCGATTGGTATATTATGGCGCCAGGACAATATGTAGCAAGTGCAGATAAAAATGGAGAGTACGTTATTAACAGTGGTACATCAATGGCAGCTCCAATGGTATCTGGTGCAGTAGGTGTTGTACATCAAATGTGGCCGCATATGAAAGGCGAAAACATTGTACAATTGTTACTTAACACTGCAGACAAAGATCTACGTGGATACGATGTAAACCTACACGGACAAGGATTGTTGGATCTAAACGAAGCAACATTGCCACACGGCGTAGTTGGCATTCCAACAACAGGACGTATTGATGGTAACAGTGTTTCCGTAAGTAGCCAAGGTGGCATGAGTATTAGTGGTGCAAGTATTAGCGCATTAAACAGTATGATGGTTGTTGATGATTATGATCGTGACTTTTATATGGACGGAAACAATATGAATGTTAGCAACAGTGGTATTAGTGATTATCTAAACTTAACTACACACAACATTAATGGACTTAGCTTTAGTGAGTCTGGTAACTTTGGATTGGAGCATAAGTTTAACAATGTAACACTTGGTGTAATGAGTGAAAGTGACACGTTCCTAGGAAATAATTCACAAAACTCTCTCATTAATATTGATGGTGCTACAACTGTATACACTGGCTATAATGCAGAATTTACATCAGGAGCCACTACACTATTTGGTGGTGCTAAACTAGGACTTACAACACTTGATGTAACCAGCGGAGCAATGATGAAGTCAGCAGATACATTAATTAGTAACAGTGCTAATATTGGAATGAGCCACAATGTAGGCGCTGGTACTTGGAACCTTACAGCAAGTATGCCAGTTGCAATTGTAAAAGGTGATGCACAGTTTGAGATGATGAGCGGTGTTAGTGCAACAGGTGATATCCAAAGCATCAATATGGAATCAAGCCTAGCAAATACGTCACGTGAACTAAACTTAGGTATCAGCTACGATTATGCAGTTAATGATCAAACAAAGATAACTACTTATGCAGGGTTTAGTGATAACGCAGGTAGTGTATCAGGAAATACAGAACATGGAGTTGGATTTAATCTAAAAATTGCATTCTAAACGGAACTAAAAATGAACGAGAACGATCAGGATCCGGCACAGTCGGATCCTTTACCATTACACAAATATCTAGTATGGGAATACCAAACACATTACTTTGATCCAGTACTAAATGGTTACAAACCAACAATAACCCCATCAAGTGAAAAAATTATAAGCATGTTTGCACAAACTGATGCAGGTAAGTTTATATTGCCAATGTGCAGAGAAACACTACTAGCGGCAATAGAGAAAAAAATGAATGATTCGCCTCCGCAAATACTTTATCAAGTTTATGCTAGAATGAATCAAGAAGAATATGAGATGTTTGAGCAGTGGCAAATGATACAAAAGCTCAGTGGCCTGGAGGATAAATAATTGCATGAGTAGTTATAAAAAATTTCCTCCAGAAGAAAACCCATTTATGTTTTTAGTTGCAGATATTACGCACCGTTGTAATATGACATGTAAGAATTGTTATATTCCAAACAGAGACATTCCAGATATGGACTTTAACAAATTTGTAGAATTTATTGATCGTCTACCAAAAAAGACTTTAATTAGACTTATTGGTGCTGAGCCGACAATGAATAGAGAATTGCCATTGTACATACAAGCTCTAAAAGAGCGTGGACACAGAACAGCATTATTAACTAATGGGTTGCGTTTTAGTCATAAAAAGTATTTGGCAATGATAAAAAATACAGGTCTTGAAAATATATATGTAAGTTTAAATGGTGTTGATAACGATGACTGGTACGAAGAAATAGATGAAATGCGTTGTTCATCAAAGAAGCTTAAGGCAGTACAAAATATTCTCGATGCAGGGATACGTTTGGAAACTGGAACAATTATTGTCAAGGGAATAAATGAAGGTGCTCCTGCTAGACTAAACAAGCTGTTATTTGAAACACACGATGTTAAAGACACACTTATAAGAATTAAAAACGTAGGACAGATTGGACGTCATATGGATGATGCTGATGGTAGTTTTACAATGGATGAACTAATTAAAATATGTGCTGATGGATTTGGAGTTAGTGAAGAATTTATTCACGAATACAAAAACTCAGGGCGTAACCCATTAAACCATGAACCAAATACTTGTGTATTTCCATTAGATGGTATAGGCAGATCAATGCTGCGTGGTGCATGGGTTAAGATTACAAACTGGATTGTACATGAAGACAGTCCAAATCAAATGCCAGACCCTGGTAGTATAAGACGTGGTCGCATAACAGAAGACTTTATGTGTGCGCCATTCTTTGAAGATATTAAAGAAAACGAATTTGGATATTAAGAGGTAAAAAATGGATATCGTAACACAAACAATTATCGCAGTAGCAAAAAAGTTTCATGAACTGGAAGTAACACCTGAAGATATTACAAATGGTAAGACATTTGATGATTATGGAATTGATAGTATTGATCAAATTGAGTTCATGCTAAATTTAGAAGACGCTGAAGAACTAGGCGGCATAGAATTGCCAGATGTTGACAATGCTGAAATTGAAAACATGTCACAACTACACAGGTATATTACTGATAATTTGCCTGAGTCGCTAAAGTGAGTAAACATACACTAAAGACTCTAGTTAAAAAAAGATCGAGTCATCCTTTATTTAGATATTATGGCAAAATAACAGAAGCTAGTATACATACACTAGTAACAAATTTTGATGAATATTCACAAACAACAGACAGTGCTAAACATTTACGTGAAGCACTTGTATCAAAAGACAAGCAAGAAAATTATCATACAATAGAACATTATAATCAATATGATATTCAAACTTGTAATCATGGTGATGAAATCACTGAAGATAACTTCAAGATAGTGCCTATTATTATGCAACCTGTGTATGATGAGATTAGTTATATGTTAAACTCGCCAGTTTGTAGAATGCGTTATGCAACGTTAGATGTAAAGCAGAAACTTCCGTATCATATAGATCAACCAGGAAATGATAGATTTATTGTTGTACTTAAAGGCGAGCAAGTTATAAACATTCGTACCAAAACAGATACAATACAACGATTAATGTTACCTGGAGAAGTTTGGTATATCAATAGTAATTGGGATCATCAAGTAATAAACATAGGCAACAGCCAGAGGTTAGCAATGCTAGGATGTTTTACTTACAATGATTAAGTCAATTCCATTAACATTTCACCCAAACGATACTAACGAAATATGCGAGTACATGACAGGACGTGCTTGGGATGTTTTGGATCCAGTTGATGGTCGTGAATTGTTTATGCTAAGAGCAAAACTAGAACTTTTAAACGGCGGCGGCAAAAAGCATATACTATATCAAGAAACTATACTTAACCATTTTGATAATCTAGCCACATACAGGGACAACTGGAGTGATGATCTATTTTATGATAACGACGATTCAGTAAAAGTACAATTCAAGGGTGATGTATTTTATAAAGATCGTAAAAAGAAAAAAACAATTGTAGCATTTAGTAGCAGAGGGCAGTGGGCTAAGAACTTAATAATGCCATTATCAGATCGTTGGACACATCCTGAATATGATTGGATAGGATTTGACGGACAAGGTTACGATGACTATAATTTTATCAGTTTCCAAGAAGATATTACTAGAGCATACGCTAATCCAACTGTAGAACCTAGTGCCTTGTTCCGTGGCGTAAATGATACTCTGGATAGTCCAAAAAAAGTAGCCGATCATATCATGAGTATGTTTGGAGATACAGAGCTACATTTTATAAGTGATTGCAAAAGTGGATTAGCTACAGCATATGTGGCGCAACTATGCAATGCTAAAAGTTTATTTTTAATTGCACCTATGGCATCATTGTCAATGGATAATATAAATCCTCCAGACTACTGGGGAGCTACTGAAACTGCCGGCCCAACGTTTGTTTTTTGGGTACGCAGCCAAATGTATCTAGGTAATACAATTCCATATGAATCACGCAGTATAACTGAAATTGCAAGATTATGTCCAGATATGAAAGTGCAAATATACTATCATGAAGACGATTTGTTTATGTTCAAAAATGTCTTTGAGTCAGGTCATCATGACTATAGTGGTGAACCGCCTACTGATAATTTAACAGTAACATATATCGCAGACACCAAATATTGCAGTGGCAATCATCATATTATTAACGAAATACGCCGCAGCAAGTACTACAATAAATTCCTTGACAATCTATAATAATGATGCTATTATAGTATTATGAAAAACCCTATAAACTCTTATCAACAATTAATGGTAATCACTTCTGAAGAATGTGGTGAGCTAACACAGGTATGCATGAAACATATGCGTAAGTTTGATGGCGGCGATCAAGTAGACGAGAAGTGGCACAATAAACTGACTGAAGAAGCAGGCGATGTATTGTGTATGATTGAATTGCTTGTTGAACATAACCTCTTGACAAAATCTGACTTAGATGCTAGAGTACAAGTTAAACGAAACAAATTAAAAACATGGAGTGAACTTATTAATGAAACTAAGGTATAGCGAAGCGTTTTATAGCGTACAAGGCGAAGGCAAATTTGTAGGAGTACCAAGTGTATTCTTACGCACATTTGGTTGTAACCTACGTTGTATGAACTTTGGTCTAGGAAGCGATGAACCTAGTCGTGCAGAAAAGCATGCAAATGGACAACGTTATAATGCAGAAGTAAAAGCGTTGATTGATGCTGGTGTGCATGAGACAACAAAAGAATTTACAGACTTACCTATTATACACACAGGCTGTGACACTTATGCAAGTATCTATCCAGAGTTTAAACATTTTAATAAAGAAGCAACTATTGATGAAGTAGTTGATCATTTGCTATCACTTACTCCTAATGGCAAATGGGTACAAGACAATGGTCAAGATGTACACTTGATTATGACAGGAGGCGAACCTTTGTTGGCGTGGCAACGATTGTACGTAGAACTATTTGAGCATCCACGGATGAAGGATTTAAAAAATGTTACTTTTGAAACAAATACAACACAATTTCTCCATGATGATTTCTTCGATTACCTCAACAGGCAAGACAGGTTTTCAATTACTTGGAGTTGTTCGCCTAAACTCAGCACCTCAGGAGAAGCTTGGGATGATGCTATTAAGCCTGATGTTGCTTATTGCTACTCCCTTATTGATGACAGTGAGCTTTACTTCAAATTTGTTGTTGCTGATAGTGCAGATATCGATGAAGCTAATAAAGCTGTTCAGGCCTACAGAGCAGCAGGCCTTGAAGCGCCAGTATATCTTATGCCAATGGGCGGCCGCAGTGAAGAATACAATCTTAATGTCCAAGAAGTCGCAAACGTCTGCATGGAAAAAGGATGGAGATTCACACCAAGACTACACATATCACTCTTTGGAAATGCCTGGGGGACTTAAAGAAAATGAACAGCTACGTAGGGCAATGGAAGCACCAATTAATTATGAAAAAATAAGAAAGAATTTGTAATGAGTAAAAAAACATGTGATGCATTCTTTTGTACTAAAAAAACCCCAAAGAAATATAGATACTGTTATGATTGTGCAAAAAGTAAGGGACTAACAGGCGGCGGGCCGTTTAGTGGATTGATGACATTAATTATGCTCGCACTAATACTTTTATGGATTTTCTAATGCATTATACAGACATTACTATAGGCATGCCACACTTACTGGCAAATGGCAAATTAAACTTAAATCACTTCGTTAAGATAACTGGCGATGCGCACTGGCGGGTACAAAACAAAACCCCCAGTGAGTTGTACGTGGATAGCAAACGAGTATATAATAGTTTCTTATATACTGATATTAATATACAACAACACTATCGTGAAGATGATAAGTTTATTATAGAGACAACTGGCGAACAGCTGGATGATTATATCTATTGCAGTACACACAAATTTAACAACGATACTGTTAAAATGTATACAGTTGGTATACACGTAGAAGATCATAAAGTTTTACGTGTAGATAACTCTGGCACTAGACGTGATATCTTTTGGGATAAACATAGAACTGAAAAACTCAGTGCAAATGCTGAGTCATACTATGTGCGAACATACCAAACTAGTTATTTGGTAGACTTTAATAGTGCAGGTATATTGTATTGTGCTAATTATCTTACATTTGCATATCGATATATGAGCGACCTTAATTTCTTTAAAGACATACAAGAAATATATTACCTTGGAAACATTAAACCAAATGAAAAAGTACATATTGGTTGTTCTGCTAATAACGATTTAATAATGTATAGTGAGGATCATACTCCCATTGCAGTATTCAAAGGATCTAACATCGATGAAAGTTAAAATTGGCGGCTATCCAGATTATCAATATTGGCTAGATAGATTGTTTGGGTGGAACCCCAAGCAAAAGATAAGTGTTCGTATTGACGACCACGATACCTGGAGTATGGATCATACACTTGCTCCTATTATTTTACCTATGCTTATACAATTAAAAGACACAAAACACGGTGCTCCTAATGTAGACCCGAAAGATGTTCCGCAAGAACTACGTCCTACTGCCAAATGGAAAAAAGCATACGAAGGTGATGGTACTACTGACCCCAAGTTCTTTGATCGGTGGGACTGGATCATGGATGAAATGATTTGGGCATTCGAACAAAAGTGCCGAGATAATTGGGAAGATGATTATTACGGAGACTATATCGAGGATCAAAAGAATGGGCCAATGGCTGGTAGTTTTGAATGGATTGACCATGAAGGCAGAGCTGCGCACCAAGAACGTATGAGCAACGGCTTCCGACTATTCGGTAGATATTATGAAAATTTATGGGATTAGATATGGTCGAACATGAAGTAAAAGAAAGCAATGCTAGAAAAGTAGCACAAGAGTATGCACAGGAACGCAAGCGATTAAAAGCTGAACTTTCTGAATTACAAACAGAGATTGAGGATCTAACTCCTACAACACCAACAGGTACAACTGATTGGTATGTTAAATGGTTGAGTATGATCCTTGCAGTTAGTGGTGTATTTCTTATTAGTGCAGGCATGGGTTACTATGGACAAATTGCTTACATTGCTAGCTCTATAGGCTGGGTATACGTTGGTGTAACTTGGGGTGACAGAGCTATTATGATTGGTAGTGCTATCACAGGTACAGCAGTTATGATGAATTTCGTGCAAGGTTTATAGATGATAAATAAAATATACGATTTTTGGGGAATAAAGAATGAACATATATTCAGTGACGAATTCACTGGTTACGAAGACCTCTATTCAGAGTTTGACACATTCACTAAGGATGTTTACGATAACGACCCTGCTGGTACTATTGAGCGGGTTTATAAGTTGTATCGCGGTAGGGGGCTTGTTCCTATTACATATTACACTGAGCAAGGAATCAGCGATGCCATCAGAGCTTTCCGCCGTAAGTCCTATAACGGTGTGCAAGCTGGAAGAATTGGGCTGGGTAATAATGCAGGACAACCCCTTAACAGATTCATCTTTACCAACATGCAAACTGCCGAGCCAAAAGGCAGAGGATCAAACTCCCTAAGAGATAGATTTAATGATGAGAAAAAACTTAAACGTGCTATACGTATTTGTTTTGAGTTTAGAGAAGGTAACAAGCTAGTATACCCTACAGCAATGCGCCGTGCATTAGAGTTAGTTACTGGTGAAAATGTTACTAATTTTAAAGCACAAAATGCTCGTGCTATTGTAGAACATCTATGTCCTGTTTTATGGGGTAGAGTTTATGATTACAGTTGTGGTTATGGAGGTCGTTTACTAGGGATAAGTAGTAGTAACATGGGATATACCTATGTGGGAACAGACCCTAATACAGAAACATTTGAGTATCTGAATTATATGAACACCTTTCTAAACAGTGATAGTGAAATTATACAAAGTGTTAGTGAAGAATATCAAAGCGAAAATATTGACTTAGCATTTAGCAGTCCTCCTTATTTTAACTTGGAAAAGTATAGTGATGAGCCTACGCAATGCATGGTTAATTATACTACATTAGATGAATGGTTCGAAGGGTATGTTGCACCTACTATGAAGAACATACACACAGGATTAAATGATGAAGGAATATTTGCTACAAACATTGCTGATTATAAGAGCTATGGAAACAAGGAATTCAATGTTGTGGAAGACTGGATTAAAACGGCTAATAAAGTGGGCTTCGAACATACAGATACAATTAAAATGATACTAAACACTAGACCTGGTGTAGGCAACAACAAGCTAGAAGGTCGTGAGAAATGGGAGGGCGTCTACGTCTTTAAAAAGAAATGACATCAAAGATAAATAATTGGACAGAAGAGTTAGAGTTTTTAGATAGTGATGATCGCTTAGTACACCTAATTGATTTAGCTAAACTACCAACTACACTACCAGAAGTTTTAAAAACAGATTGCAACAAAATTAATGGCTGTATGAGTCAAATTTGGGTTAGCGCCAAATGCGACGATGGTCAAGTAAAGGTTGAATACGACAGCAATGCTATGATTACCAAAGGCATCACACATATTATATGTGATTGCTTTAGTGATATTCCATTACAAGAAGCTAAACAAATACAAAAACAAGACTTAGAGGTCTTGGGTATTGAACAACTGTTAACAGCACAACGAAGAAATGGGCTTGGCAGTTTAGTACAAACAATAATTAATAAGGTAAACAAACTATGAATCAGAACTATATTTTTACGAGCGAAAGTGTTAGCGCAGGACATCCAGATAAGGTTGCAGACCAAATTTCAGATGCTCTAGTTGACGCTGGGTTCAAAGCAGGCGACGAAACAACTCGTGTTGCTGTTGAAACACTTGTAACTACCAATCACGTAACATTGGCGGGCGAAGTAAAAAACTTTAACGTAACAACAGATGAAGTTGAACAAATTGTACGCAATAAAGTTAAAGAGATAGGCTACGAACAAGAAGGATTTCACTGGGATAAACTAGAAATTAGCAACCAGACAATTAATAATAAACTACACGCACAAAGTGCTGATATTGCATTAGGCACAGATGATTTTGGAGCAGGAGATCAGGGCATTATGTTTGGCTATGCATGTAACGACAACGATGCATACCTTCCAGCACCAATTTATTATGCACACCGTATTATGCGTGAACTAAACAATGAGCGCCTGACAGGTACTATTTTAGGACCAGATGCTAAGTCACAAGTAAGTGTACAATATGAAGGTGGCAACCCTATACGCATTGACCAAGTTGTTATTAGTACACAACACACGTCAGCAAACAACATAAACGAAGCACGTATGCTTTGTAAAGAAGTAGCAGAAAGAGTATGTGATGGACTTATTGATGAAAACACTGTATGGCATCTTAACCCTACTGGTAACTTTGTTATTGGTGGGCCTGATGGCGATGCTGGTGTCACAGGACGTAAAATTATTGTTGATACCTATGGGGGTTTTGCTCCTCACGGTGGTGGCGCTTTTAGTGGCAAAGATCCAACAAAGGTTGATCGGTCCGCTGCTTACATGGCGAGGTGGTTGGCCAAGAACGTAGTAGCAGATGAAATGGCAGACTGGTGTAACATTCAGTTGTCATATGCAATTGGTGTTAAGCAACCAACAAGTATCTATGTTGAGTCAAACGGCTACAGCAAGAGTATTGAAAAGTTTATTCGTGACAATATTGATTTGTCTCCAAAAGGAATCATTGATAGATTTGATATGTTTAACTTTTATGAATACAGTAAAAATTGTACATACGGACACTTTGGCGACAAAGATGTACCGTGGGAAAAGATTGGATGGTAATTTATGATTAAGAAACTAAAGAATTTGTTTGCAAGTAAAAGTCGCAAGGAAATACTTAGCGACAAAGACAAAGCAACCGCACGTGGTGAACCATTTATTAAAGTAGTTAATGTTAACATTGACAAAAATAATCCAGGTGACGGATACTTTGAACTTGAATGGAACAAACAGTTTATCACGCAACTACGTGAGGCTGGCTTCACTGGTGCAGATGACGAAGAAGTAGTTGACGGTTGGTTTACACAACTATGCCGCGGCATTACTGAACAAGACGAATTTTAACCATTGACAACTGTTTCTATATATGTTATTTTATGTATAGAACAATAACAAAGGTAACAATTATATATGACTTATATACTAGTAGATGCAGCTAACATGTTTATGCGAGCTCGACACGTTGTTCGTGGCGATGACATGGACACTAAGATTAGTATGGCATATCATATTATGTTTAGTAGTATTAATAAAGTATGGCGTGAGCAAAATGGCTCTCATGTTGTAATATGTCTGGAGGGCCGTAGTTGGCGCAAGGACTTTTATGAACCCTACAAGAAGAATCGCAAAGTAGCCGCACAAGCTAAAACAGACAAAGAGCAACAGGAAGACCAGCAATTTTGGGACGCCTTTGATGAGTTCCAAAGCTTTATGCGTGATCGTACTAATGTTACAGTATTACAACAGAAGCAGTGTGAAGCAGATGACTTCATTGCACGTTGGATACAAAACCATCCCACAGATAAACATTGCATTGTAAGTAGTGATAGTGACTTCTATCAGCTAATTAGCGATAACGTAACACAGTACAATGGTATTACGGGTCAGTTGATGACTAATAATGGTGTCTTTAATGACCGTGGCAAGCCTGTTATGGACAAAAAGACTAAAGAGCCTAAAGTAATTGGTGATCCACAATGGGTATTATTTGAGAAGTGTATACGTGGCGACAGCGCAGATAATGTGTTTAGTGCATGTCCAGGTGCTCGTAAGAAAGGCACTAAGAATAAAATAGGTATGATGGAGGCATTTGCTGACAAGGATGCCAAAGGCTTTAACTGGAATAACTTTATGTTACAGCGTTGGGTTGACCATGAAGGTGTAGAGCATCGTGTATTGGAAGACTATCAGCGCAATGTGCATATTATTGATCTTACAGCACAGCCTGATGAGATTAAAGCAGAGCTTGACATGGCAATTGTTGAGCAAGTACAAAAAGAAAGTAAATCGCAAGTGGGTGTACATTTTATGCGTTTTTGCGGTAGGCATGGACTGGACCGTATAGGTAATTCAGTTAATGACCATGCTACCTATTTAAACAGTGGGTACGGAGGCTAATATGGCTACCGGAAAAAATAAAAAAAATAAACGATTGTCAAACGTATTTGACCATTTAACTGAAAAAAGTGAGGAATCTAGTATGAATATTAATAATTTGACTGAAACACAGATTACACAATTAATCCAATCAATGGAAATTAATCCTAATATTGAACCGCATATTAAAGAGCCAACGCTACAGTGGTGTAGAGTACAGCTAGAAGAACAAAAAGCTGGCGGGGCTTGGAAAGCTCGTCTAAGAGAAGCCGGATATACTATCTAATTTAAAATGGAAGAACAAATGAAAAACGAAACTTTAGAAAAACTCAAACAAGGCGAAGTAACAGTAACCTTTACAAAAGTAAATGGAGATACTCGTGTAATGACATGCACGTTGAATGAAAGTATCTTGCCTCCTGCAACTAAAGCAGACCCACTTAGCCAGAAAAAAGTTCGAGCAGTTAGCCCTGAAGTTTGTAGCGTATGGGATGTAAATGCAAACGGATGGCGAGCATTCCGTTGGGAAAATGTTGTTTCGGTTGAATGAGAATAATAGCAGGACCCTGTCAGCACGAAGGACTAGCACAGTCATCTGAGATTGCTAAAGAGTGCAAGCGTGTTTGCGACAAGTATAGTATTGAATATTACTTCAAAGCAAGTTACGATAAAGCAAATCGCACAAGTGCTAACGGCATACGTGGCATGGGTCTAGAAGCAACACTTACTGACTTCCTTGCATTAAAAGTTACACTAGGTGTAAAGACACTAACTGACATACATGACTATGTACAGGTTAACCGCATTGAACGTGAGTTTAGAGATGCAGTTGATGTCTATCAAATACCAGCATTCTTATGCAGACAAACAGATTTGATTAACGCAGCTTGCAAAACAGACAAGATTGTTAACATCAAGAAAGGACAGTTTCTTGCACCGTGGGATGTAAAAGGTATCCTTAGTAAAACACAAGGTGCAAAAGAAGTATGGATAACAGAAAGAGGTACAAGTTTTGGATACAATGCTTTGGTTAATGATTTTACTGGCATCAACTATATGCTTGACAATTTTAGTAATATTGTGTTCGATGCCACTCACTCAGTCCAGTCGCCAGGAGGACAGGGTTCTAGTAGTGGGGGTTATCGCAATTATGTTCCAGGTCTTACTAGGGCTGCTTCTGCTATGGGCGTCAGTAACTTCTTCTTAGAAGTACACACTGACCCAGACAATGCACCAAGTGATGGTCCTAATATGTTAAACCTAGAAAATTTTGAGGAGATAGTACGTGACATCATCAGCTATTCTTATACCAGCAAGGTATAACAGCACTCGCTTTCCCGGCAAGCCACTGACAATGCTAGATGGTATTCCTATGATTAAGCGTGTGTATGACGCTTGTATTGCGTCTAAGATACCAACATACGTGCTTACTGATGATGTACGCATTGCGAGTGTATTTCAAAATACAAGTGTTATCATAGACGACAAAGATTATGCAAACGGCACTGAAAGATGTGCAGGTGCTAGTACAATAGACTATATGCAAAAGTACGACCAGTTCATTAATATACAAGGTGATATGCCAGACGTAACAACAGACATGATTCTACGTGTACAAGAAATTATTGGACAATCAGGAGTAGCAACTGCCTATACTGATTTAAAAACAAAAGACTTGCAATTTGACGCTAATACTGTTAAAATGGTACACAACAATGTATATGCACATTGGTTTGGTAGAGGAATTGCATGGGGTAGTCAGCACTTGGGAATATATGGATATTCCAAACAAAAGCTTCTAGCATATACAAACACTAAACCAGATACATATGAAGAGCTAGAAGAACTAGAACAATTACGTTGGCTATCATTACAATTGGCAACTAAAATTGCTGTTAGAAAAGTGGAGTTTGATGGCATAGAAATCAACACACCAGAAGATGCAGAAGAATGGAATCGAAGAAATGCTTAACGCACAGGAAGTAATAAAAGACCGTTTTTGGATTGTTAAAAGCGATCATGGAAAGGTTGGTACATTGCGATCATGTGACGATGGATTTGAGTTCTTTGACCAACGAAGTAATACCACAAGTGTATTAGATAGCATTGATGATTTATTTAATGTGGAATCTAAAGAGAATAATAAAGTTATTGAAAGTGTACAAATCAATGGATTTTGTACAGGACTACCAGAAGCACATGCTGTTGAATATAAGCATTATCCAGCATACACAAAGACTGCCAATGCTACCGCATTGTATGGTGCAGGATTTTATATCATTAACTTTCATGGCACTGGATGGCAGTGGGCATTTAATCCCAAGATTAAAACACTAGAAGCTTATGAAAGCAAAGGACCATATCAAACGGAATGGGAAAGTAATCTTGAGCTTAAAAAGCACAGACGAACATAATTAAAACACACTAAAACTCATTTTCCCGCTAAATAAAGGTAGTACTAAAGAAGCGGAGTATATGAGCGAATGGCTAGACCTAAACCCACAATTATAATAGAACACACCGATAGGAATTATAATGCAGAACAAATCTTAGAATCGGACGCAATATACGCCGTATACTATCAAGGCAAGCCCTTTAATCTAAGATCATTAAACACACTAGTAAACTATCCAGGCCCTAAATATAAAAAAGTATCATTTAGTAATAGTGGCCATGCATTTAGTTTAGCTGATCGTTTAAACAAAAAGTTCAATACAAATGATTTTGTAGTGATAAGACTAGATGGTGGCGGAACAGTAGTATCAAGAGAAGATGTCAAAAAAAGTTAATGCAGTACAACAACACATTTATCAAGCAATTGCTGACCGCAAGCACAAGACGCATTTGGAAATAGGACAAATTTTCCTAAACAAGCACACCTTGAGATTACGTGCGCCAGGAAATAAAATACTTGTAAGAATGTATGATAGTTACGAATTCAAAGTCGACAGTATCAAAAGCGGCGACTTAGTAACTTTATTTAGACAGATGCAATACCCATATTACTTGCACAACGGCAAGTTAGTATTGTTTAGTGAGAAGGATGCCTTTGTAATGAAGCTAGGCGGTTTCCAAGCACTAACAGGATCAATTTAATTTAAATTATTTTACAACCTATTGAAAACAAAGCAAACCTTTGTTCGCTTTTTACTTGACTACTACGACTATATCAGCTAATATAGCCGTATAACATAATAAAAGGATGTCCAATATGAGTACTACTATTACAGAAAACCGCACAGTAAAGATTTCAGAAGCTAGCAAGCTAATCCTTCGTGCATTTAAGAAAAAGCGTCCTGTATTTTTGTGGGGTGCGCCAGGTATTGGTAAGTCAGAACTAGTAGAAGGCATTGGCATCTCAAGTGCTATGGGCAACACTAAAGTTATTGATTTACGTCTTGCATTATTTGAACCAACTGATTTGCGTGGATATCCTGCACCAGATATGGTTACTCGTGAAATGGTATGGTTGCCGCCTGCAGATCTTCCATCACAAGAACTTGCAGATCAATACGATACTGTTATTTTGTTCTTGGACGAACTTAACAGTGCTGCTCCAGCAGTACAAGCAGCTGCATATCAACTTATTCTTAACCGCCGTATTGGCCAGTATCACTTGCCCAAGAACGTGGTTATTATTGCTGCAGGTAACCGTGAGACAGACAAGGGTGTTACTTATCGTATGCCTAAGCCACTTGAGAATCGTTTTGTACACTTTGAATTGCGTGTTGATTTCCAAGATTGGATGGAGTGGGCAGTTGCTCCAGAAAACAATATCGATGCAGATGTTGTAGGTTACTTGAGCTTTGCAAAAACTGACTTGTATAACTTCGATCCTAAATCTAGCTCACGTGGCTTTGCTACTCCTCGCTCATGGACATTTGTTTCAGAGTTGCTGGAAGATGATGGCACTACACTTGCTGAAAGTATGCAAACAGACTTGGTTGCAGGTTGTGTGGGCGAAGGTACAGCCGTTAAGTTTATGGCACACCGTAAAGTGGCACAAGACTTGCCAGATCCTTCAGCAGTATTGGATGGTAAAATTAAGACCATGCGGTCAGATGAAATGAGTGCAAAATATGCACTAGCTACATCACTATGCTATGAGTTGCGTGATCGTCATACGGATGGCGAAAAAAACAAAAACCTAGATGGCTTTCACAAGAGCTTTAGTAACTTTATCAGCTTTATGATGGATAACTTCGAAACTGAAATGGTTATCATGGCATCACGTATTGCAATGCAAACATACAAACTTGTACCAAAGCAGGACAAGATTGAACGTTTCCAAGAGTACTTTGATCGTTATGGTCGACTAGTATTGGACGCATAAGGTGAGTGCTACTTGGCTAACTCCAAAATTAAAAGAAGGGGAGAGTGTTGATCTCTCCCTTTATTCACCTAGAGAACGCACCAATATTCGATTGTATGGATTGTCATGTAAAGATTGGACAATCCAAATGCATCAAGATTACAAAGACAAATGGAAAGACACGGCAGAAGTTGTAGTTGTTCGTGGTAAACTTGATAAAGCCAGACATTGGTGTAAACAACATTTGTATATGCAAGACTGGCACTATGCGCCATTTGGTAACCATCGAGAAGGACATGTTTTTTATTTTAAAAACTCAGATGAAGCAATGTTGTTTAAAATGTCAATTTAGCTATTGACAAATGCTTCAATAGACATTATAGTAGTAATATAACTAATAGGAGAAAGCTATGTTAGCGACCGCTGAAGAACGCATTACAAAAAGCCGTGTACGTTTATTGCTAGGTAAGCCATTTTTTGGACAACTTGCTACACGTATGAAACTCCAGGAAGCGCCTGAAATGCCTACAGCGGCTACAGATGGTCGTAACTTTTATTTTAATCGTGATTTTGTAAACTCACTAGATGATCCAGAACTTGACTTTCTAGTAGGACATGAAGTATTGCATATGGTATTTGACCATATGGGTGCCCGTGGTGATCGTAACCATCAAATTTATAACATGGCATGTGACTTTAATATTAACATGACATTGACTGAACAAAATATTGGTAAAGTTATTGGTGAAGATAAACTTAATGGTGGCAAGCCTTGTTTAGATTGGAAGTATAAAGGAATGAATTCATATGAAATATATGATGACATTTATGAAAATGCTGAAAAGATTGATATTGGTAGCATGGACATTCACTTGGATCCAGATGGTGGTAGTGGCGGTGAAGAAGGCGATAGCTTAAATAGTATTTACGGCGGTATGAGCGAAGAAGAGCGTAAAGCACTTCAAGATGAGATTAAACAGGCTGTTATACAAGCGTCACAAAGTGCTGGAAATGAAACACCAGAAGCAGTTAAGCGTATGATTAGCTCATTGGTTGCTCCTAAAATGGACTGGCGTGACCTACTACGTACTCAACTAGAAAGCAGCTTAAAGGCAGATTTTACTTTTATGCGTCCTAGTAAGCGTAGTGGAGAAGTTATCTTTCCAGGTATGAGCCGTGATGAACAACTAAATATTGCAGTGTTCCTGGATACAAGTGGAAGTATTAGCAAAGATATGCTACGTGACTTCCTTAGTGAAGTACAGGGCATTATGGATCAATACCAAGATTATAAAATTACAATTGCGCAGTTTGATACTGGGGTATATGGTATTGAAGAGTTTACGGCTGATGATGGTCGTGATCTATCTGACTACGAAATTGTAGGTGGTGGCGGCACTGACTTTGATGTAGTTTATAAATTTATGGCTGATAACGATATTCAGCCTGATCAAATGGTGATGTTTACAGATGGCTATCCATGGGGTAGTTGGGGCGATGAAAATTATTGCGATACACTATTTGTAGTACACGGCGATCCGCAACATAGAATTCAATCGCCCTTTGGAGTAACAGTACATTATGAGTAAGACTAAAATAATAACAAACGCAGGGTCATTAAGTGAAAGTGATATGGCCTTGCTTGCTGGCACTGATATTATTATTCAAATGATTCGTAACAGAATTATTATTGTCAATGAGCCTAAAGAAAAAATTAATTGGTTAGATTTAACAGAAAATCTAACTGGATTATATCATATCAGAAGTATAGATGGACAACAACTTTATCAAATGTGGTTTGAGAAAGCAACAGATATCGATATGATGAGAAAGAACTTTATGATGTTGAAATTAAGTGATAAAACTCACAACGAAGACAACATAGATTTAAAGTAACTAAATAATAACATAGCAGTTAATAAGGAGAAATATTATGACTGAAGAAGTACAAGACACTAACTTGAAGTTAGAAGACCTGACTATGCTAGCAAACATCGTTGACCTAGCAGTAACTCGCGGTGCATTTAAAGGTGCAGAAGCAGAAACTGTTGGTAGAACATTTAACCGTCTAGTAGCAATCATCAAGGCTTTAGCGCCCCCTGCGGAAGAAGCTGAAGGTGAAGAAGGCGAGGAATAATGCCAACTAACAACTTAAAACACGTAGGTAACCTGGTAAATACGCAACGCAGATGTATTGTTGTATTCCGCGAAGTACCTGACGATATCGATAATTGCTTGGTAGTAGACACAGATGCACTTCCTGATTGGATGCATGATGATGTTATCAAAGCAGTAGAATCTCCAGCGGCTCAGGCGGCAGGTGAATTTTATGAGTATGCACAACGTACTGTATTTACAGATGGTACGCCAATGCTACAAAAACTACACACAGGTGGCTTGTTACAAAAGCAACCAGCCACAAATGTTGCAATGACACCAAATCGCGAAACAAGTATTGTATTAGCTGAGCTAAACAAAATTATTCGTGAACAAAATGGCGGTAAGTCTACTACAGTAACTGACGTACCATCTGAAACTAGTGCAGAAGCACCAGCATCTCAGCAGTCATCTACTGAAGAGAATTTGGGTCTAACTGATTCTGATATTGCACAACAAATGCTAACACAGGCTACTCAGTTTGATAATGAAGCAACAAGGTTACGTGAGGAAGCTTATGAAATGG
>Ga0206131_10001593_pt1 | contig 28974 bp, 26 predicted proteins | sample Helgoland_Spring_FD_148636 | JGI IMG/M metagenome (GOLD analysis project Ga0206131, IMG submission 148636) | Pelagic subsurface seawater microbial communities from Kabeltonne, Helgoland, North Sea - Helgoland_Spring_Bloom_20160517_1 | ecosystem: Environmental > Aquatic > Marine > Epipelagic ...
TTTGTTTTATGGAGGAGGGGGAAGAGGAGAATAAAATAAAAATTCTTAAAAAAAAAAAATAAATATATGTTTATTATTATTTATAAGTATATTTAAATTATAAAACTGCCCTCCCCTTATTTTCATTCCAATCTTGTTCTGGTCTATCTACTTTTTCATTTCTACGTATAATAGAATTTAAAATATGCGGTTCCATTCCCGTATTTTCCATCTCATATCTCAAACTATTAGTATCTTTCGGAAAACAAGTACCCCCAAATCCGTTTTTACCGTCTGGTCCAGGAACCTTAGTATGACTTTCTAAAATTCTATCGTCTTTAGTCGCAATTTTTCTAACATTCTCGTAATTAATACCTTTAATATTACAGAATTGACTAATTTCATTACAAAATGAAACTTTAGTAGAGAGAAAACAATTCCTAAACATTTTAATCATTTCTGCTTCTTTGTTTAATACAAAATGTATGTCATTATATTTAATTTTTTCATTTAAATAAGCAAGATTAATTAATTTAGTAATTATATTTTTAAATTCCATATCCTTTTCATTATTTGATAAACCGAAAATCCAATCTTTATTATTATAGAAATCCTTTATATAATTCTTTTCAGTTAAAAATTCAGGCATAAAATAACATTTCAAACTATCACAAGTTCCCACTGGAACAGTTGATCTCAATACTATAAAATTATCATAATTTAATTCATTTAATTCATATAATACACTCTTAATTATATTTAGGTAACAAGAACCGTCTTTATTCATAGGCGTTGGAACAGAAATAAAGATTATTTCACATTTTACTAAATCTTTTAATTTAGTATCTTTCGGAATACATAATTCCGGATTTTTATCATAAACTACTATTTCAATATCATTACATTCTAGTTGACAAGTAGCATTTCCAACAAACCCATTTCCAATAATACCAATTTTCATATAAATTATTTAAATATTATATTTATTATTTACTAACTAACTAGCTAACTTACTAAAAAAATATAATAAATGTCTATGAATCAATCTGATATAAATATAATATAAATATAAATATAAATATAAATAAAAATATAAATATAAATATAAATAAAATAGATGAAATTATGGATAAGAAACAAACAAGATTATGTTTTTCAGCAGATTTTACTTTTAAAAAAGATTTATTATTCTGGGCTAATTTTGTAGGTCCAGATATATGTATTCTCAAAACTCATATTGATATTTTGGAAGATTTCGACGAAAATGTAATAGAGGAATTAATAAAAATAAAAAAGAAACATAATTTTTATATATTAGAAGATAGGAAATTTGGTGATATTGGCAAAACATTCCTAAAACAACTTATGGGAGGAATATATAAAATAGGAACTTGGGCAGATATTATTACAGTTCACGGTGTTTGTTGTGCAGGAATTCTTCAATCAATTGATTATTTAGGTCTTACAAATATAAAAGTATTAATAGTAGCACAAATGTCTAGTTCCTGTAATATTATTACATCTAGTTATACTTGGGATTGTTATAATATTGCGGATAAATATAGAGATATAGTTTTAGGTTTTATAACTCAAAATAAATTTGTAAATGACGATAATTTCCTTTTTATAACACCCGGAGTAAGATTAAATAATACTAAAAGTTTAGACCAGAATTATAGAACACCCGATATAGCATTTGAAGAAGGAAATGATATTATAATAGTCGGAAGTGGTATTTATTCACACCCTATAGAAGATTATGAAAAAATAATAGGGGGTTACAAAATTTAGGTAACTTAAATTTATATTCCAAAATTTAGTTCCGAAAAAAATTGATTATTTACAAATATATTTTTAATTCGCAAAATGTTTACACGAAAAAGAACACTTTTAAAGTCTTTATTTCAAGACACTAAAAAATATCTTGGAAAAGATATTACAGTAAATGGGTGGATTGATAGTTTCCGTGTTCAACAGAACAATGGAATCGCATTTATATCACTTAACGACGGAAGTTGTCTAACTTCCTTACAAATTATTCTTAACCCTGAAAGCGACGAAGAAAGGGGAAAACTGGATACTATTTATGAAGATGGAACCAAAGGTGTTTCTTTGGAAGTTTTTGGGAAAGTAATTGAAAGTCCGGCAAAAGGACAAGAAATAGAATTGAAAGGCGAAAAAATTAAAATTTTGGGGAAAGTCAATGCTTCAGAGTATCCTATTGCGAAAAAGAAATTAACTCTAGATCATATTAGGAAATTCCCACATCTTAGAATTAGAACTAAGACTATGTCTGCGATTGCTCGATTAAGAAATATGTGTTCTATAGCAACACATACTTTCTTTCAAATGCACCAATTTAAATACGTTCATACGCCAATTTTAACGGCAAATGATTGCGAAGGTGCCGGAGAAACTTTTGATATCTCTAACACTTTAAGTGACGGAGAAAAGTTTTTCAATGTTCCTGTTAACTTGACTGTATCCGGACAATTACACGGTGAAACTCAGGCAACAGCTCTGGGTGATATTTATACATTTGGACCAACGTTTCGCGCAGAGAACTCTAACACAACAAGACATTTGGCGGAATTCTGGATGATTGAACCGGAAATGTGTTTTATTGACCTTAAGGATTTAATGGATATTACTGAAGATTATATTAAATTCTGTATTAAAGTTTGTTTAACTAACTGTAAAGAAGAAATTATATTTCTAGCAAAACAATATCAACCAGAATTACTCGACCAACTTACAAAATTAGTAGATAAACCTTTCGCGAGAATGTCTTATACTGAAGTAATTGAAAAGTTAGAACAAGAAATTATGGAAGGAAAAGCAATTGTTAGAGTAAAAGAAATGGAACATAAGAAATTCAAGAAACTTAGTAAAGGGAAACATATTTTTGAAGAACCTGTATTTTGGGGTTGCGACTTAGGGTCAGAACACGAAAAATATATGACAGATAAAGTTATTGGTGGTCCCTTAATTGTATATGACTATCCAAAGGAAATTAAGTCCTTCTATATGAAGGAGAATGAAGATGGAAAGACCGTACAGGCAATGGATATTCTAGTTCCAAACATTGGAGAATTAGTAGGGGGTTCTATGAGAATTGACGATTATGAGGAACTAAAGGGTAAAATGGAAGCAAAGGGAATTGATATTCCTTGGTATTTGGATATAAGAAAATATGGGTCAGTTCCACACGGTGGATTTGGTTTGGGATTCGAGAGACTGATTATGTTAGTTTCGGGAATTTATAACATTAAGGATGTGATTCCGTTTCCAAGGTATCCTAAACATTGCGAACTTTGACGAAATCTTTGATTTCTAATATAACGAAGTAATCAGAATAAAAAGTTTTTGACGAAATCTGAGATTTCTAATAAAAAATTGATTAAAACTATTTTTATTTTATTTTAATATAATGAATATGACACGTAATGCAAGAACTAAGCAATTTCGTAAAGGAATTCAAGAAGAATATTTTAATAATTTAATTGAAGGATATAAAAAAAAAATATTTTATGACAATTTTGAACATATCTATGATAATAAAGTTATAGTGGAAAAAGCATATGATCTGGGATTAATATTTTGGTCTTATGATGATTGGGAATGGTGGAAAGAAGATAATATTTCAAATCACCCAAATTTACAGTTGGAATGGATAGAAAAGTTTCCAGATAAGGATTGGAATTGGAAAGAGATTTCAAAAAACCCAAATTTACAGTTGGAATGGATAGAAAAGTTTCCAGATAAGGATTGGAATTGGAAAGAGATTTCAGACGTACATGTAAAATACACTAAAAAAATCAAGTTTGAATGGATAGAAAAGTTCCCCGAAAAGAAATGGGATTGGGGTTGTATTTCATGCCACGAAAATTTACGTTTAGAATGGATAGAAAAGTTCCCTGAAAAGAAATGGGATTGGAAAGAGATTTTAAATCATCCAAATTTAAGTTTAGATTGGATAGAAAAGAAATGGGATTGGAAAGAGATTTCAAAGCATAATAAGGATTGGGAATGGTTTGTTATTTCCAGAAACCCGAATTTCAAGTTTGAATGGCTAATGAAAGTACCATATAATACTTGGTATTTCTTTATGTGTAATTCTAAGTTTAAAATTTTAAAAGCAAATCTTATATCTAAAAAGTATGAGAATATAATTTTATACTCGAATTATACCCAAGATTTTAAAATCCAGAAACAGAAATAATATTAAAGAAAAAAAGAAACAGTTGGAAAAATATTTTAAAATTATACAATACAAAACTTAGTAAACAATTAAAAATTTCTAATATGAAGTCTAAACGATATTAAAAAGTATTGTAAATAAAAATTGATTTTATATTAAATATTTTTTCTTTTATTAATTATGCCAAAATCTTATGAAGAATTCTTTGAAGAAAAAGCAAGAGAATATCTCGCTGCATATAAAATACAACAATGGTGGTTCTATATAACTATGTCACCTGAATATAAGATAGGTAGGAAGTTTATTAATAAGAAATATGACGATTGTTTTGAATAATTTAATAAAATTGATTAAACATTTTTTTTTAATATATATATGTATGTCTCGTAATAAAAGAACTAAGAAATTTAGAGAAGATATTCAAGAGGAATATGTTATATATTTAGTAGAAATTTATAATAAATATGTCGAAGATAGAGATAAAATAAAAAAAATATTATATGAAAAATTTGAATATTTTTATGATAATGATAAAATAATAGAAATATTAGAAAATGTGGGATTGATAAATTGGGGTAATTTTATATATCAAGGAATAAATTATGATATTTCAAATCACCCAAATTTATCTTTAGAATGGATAAAAAAGTTTTTTATAAAAGATTTAAATTGGTATGAAATTTCTAAGCATAAAAATTTCTGTTTCTCTTGGTTAGAAAAATATCCGGATTGGAATTGGAATTGGTCGATTATTTCAATGAATAAAAGATTACAATTAGATTTTCTTATAAAATATCCAGATTGGCCGTGGGATTGGGAAGAGATTTCTATAAATGAAAATTTAAGTTTAGAATGGCTTAAACAATTTCCAGATAAAGGGTGGATTTGGGGGGATTGTGGAATTTCTATAAATAAAAATTTACAGTTAGAATGGTTAATACAATATCCAAATAAGGATTGGGATTGGAAATATATTTATGATTATTCTAAAATTTATAAATAAAAATTAATTTTATAATATTTTAATTTTACATTGAATCAATAAAATCCCCTAGAAAATCACTACTACTTGTAATCTTCTTAATTTCACCACTCTTTGCTTTAATATAATCTGTAATTACGTCTCTTTTCTTTTCAAATTTTTCTAATGAATTAACACTAAATATAAGTGAATTATTAAACTTTCCTAGAATAAATACTCCAATACTACTTAGAATTATATAAATCAATGATACAAAACTAATTAACTGAATAGAACTTTGTATCAGTAATACTATAAATACTAAACCCGTAAATAATTTAGCATTGTATTCAGTATCCTTAATTCGTTGTTTAAGAAACTTATTCTCTTCCATTAAATTCTTATTCAATTCCTTCACATTTTTAGATACATCAACCTCCAATTTATTTAATTCACTCAAATTATGGAGAAGACCTCTTTGATAAGTAGTACTTTTCTCCATTTTTTCATTATCTTCTTCTAATTGTTCCTTTTCATAAGTTAAATCTGCCAATTGTTGAATAAATTCTCTATTTTTATTATTTAGTTCTTCGTTCGTAAGAATAATATATGCTTCTGCTTTGTTACTAGAAGAATCAACTGATTCTTTGTTTTCCTTGTAAATATTAATATGTACGGGTTTTTGTTCTTCCATTTTTAATAATTATTACAATAAAAGTATGATATAATCAATTTTTTTTATTATTTTATATTTTATATTTTATATTTTATTTCAGATAAATTTCTATTGATATATTTTTCTTTAGATAAAATTATTTTTATTTTATTTAATTTAATCCCAATCATAAAATACTTTTGGTAAATTATCTAATTTATTCCATATAACCATAGGACCTCTCCACCCAATACGCGTATTAGATGGAAAATTGGACCAGTGTTTTTTTTTACCATCTAATATATTACCAAAATCCGCACTTTTAGCAGGCAAATATCCATTTTTATCTAATGGATACCAATGATTACTTTTATATTCAATATCAAATGTAAATTTAAAGGGTTTATTTTCTTCGCTATTATTTTTATAATCATCCATAGTTTGCCAAGCATAAAATATTTTACCCATTAAATCTTTATTATGATAATATTTAACCCACGCATTTTTAAAAAAATACTTTGGATCATATAATTTTAATGTTTGTATTGTCTTATCATTGTCTATGGTATCACCTATATTTCTATCAAAATTTAACATCATTAATTCTTCCCCTTTTTTTAATTTATTAATATCACCTATTGTTAACCATTTTTTTATTATATTTTCATATAACGAATAGGGAACCCCTTTCTTAACTAACATTTCTATTTTTTTATTAATTTTACAATAATATTTATTAATTTCTTCTTTTATTATTTTAGGAATATCTTTTTTATCTAATTTTTTATAATTTTTATTTAAGTGAATCTTATTTTTTTTTTTAACGAGATAACAAAAAGTATCATATTCTGCAAATGAATAAAAATTATTATTAATTACTATTCCACAGGTATATCTTGGACCTCCGTATTTTAATTTTAATTTATTTTCTCTTTCTTTTATACCCCGGAAAAAAGAATATCTATATAAATTATTATTATTTTCATATTTTAATTCTTTTATTTCATTAATTAAATCAATTTCTTCTTGTTTTAAATTTTTAGACAAAGTATCATCGTCCGATTTATCTTTTTTATAATTTATATTTTTATAGACTTCAAAATCCTTTAAACATTTATCTCTTGGTATTGTGATTATATCATTTTTATTATTCATAATTATATTATTTATATATTTTTATTTTTTATTTTCTATTTTTTATTTTCTATTTCTATTTTTTATTTTCTATTTCTATTTTCTATTTTCTATTTTCTATTTTCTATTTTCTATTTTCTATTTTCTTTATGTCAAAAAAATATTAGGTAATTTATCAAGATTATCCCATAATATTATATGTCCCCCAAAACCAACATTTATTTTTTTATCTAATTTTTCCCAATTTATTATTTTTCTTTTATTAAAGTCTTGAATATATATATTTCCATTTGATACAATATGCCACCTTTCTTTTATATAATGTACATGAAAATTAAATTTATAAGGTTTTTCTTTTTCTTGTTGAAATTGAAATTTTATTAAACCTTGTAAATTATTATCTATTGTAATTTCTGCCCAATTTTCTTTAAAAAAATTTTTTGGTTTATAGTTTTTATTTATTTTATTTTTTTTAATAATAAAATTATAAATATCAGAATCTAAAATTAATACTTTAATTTTATCACCTTTTTTAAATTTAATTATATCTTCTATTTTTAAATAAAATTTTTTACATTTAGATAACCATATATTATAAGGAAATCCATTTTTCTCTAATATTTCTATTTTTTTTTCTTTTTTACAAGAAAAATTTATAATAAGTTCATCATTAATTAATTCTTTTTTGGAAAGTTTTTTATAATTTTTTTCTAAATTCTTTTTTACATTTTCAGTTAATTTTAAATGTTTACTAAAATAACAATTATCCAAACATTTATATAAAAACCCATTTCTTATAATACCTTCAATATATTTTGGACCTCCATATTTTTTTTCTTTTTTAGTATTAGTTAATGACGGAGAGTATATACTACTTGATTTAGACAAGGAATTAGATACAGAATTATTATTTTTTTTAGTTACATATTTTTTTTTGTTTACAATATTTTTATAATTAATATTTTTATAAACAACATACTCTTTTAAACAGTCTTTTTTAGGTATTAAAATTATATCATTATTCATATTTAATAATATAACATATTTAATTTTTAGGAAAATTTTATATATATTTTTTATATACTCTTTTTCAGATAAATTTCTATTTTTTCTTCTAAACCCCAAGGCATTTTCAATATAATCCTTTTTTGTAAATCATAATCTCTATTTAATCCTGATAAATAATTCGGACAACTGTGTGTTAAATTATCATAATTCCCTATACTAATTATTATTCCCCCTTCATATGAATTTAATAATTCACACGCTAATTTATCTTCTTTTATATAAGATAATATTAAAGCTCCTCTTTGGTGTTCTAATTCGTTCATATTTTTAATATATTCTACACCATCTTGTTCTATTACGTCCAACCAAGAATTAGGTTCTTTTTGATTATCAATTGAAGTAGTAATAAAACCCGTAAATTCATTAAATAAAAAAGTATGAAACGCATTACCACAACACGGATCAATTACATATTTTATATCCATCGTTTTTAAATAATCTACTATTATTAGTAAAATATCATAAGGTATTACTGTCTGTGAAAATATTTCCACAAAATACTTTTTTATTATTTCTTCTACAGGTAATTTTAATTTATATTCCAGTTTACTATACATATTTCGTTTAATATACATATTTCGTTTAATATACAAATATCTTTCTTTGAATTTACTCTTAAATGTTTGATTCGATATATAATCTCTGTAAAATTCTTGTTTAACTTGCTTGGTTATTGTTTCATTTTCATTTTCATTTTCATTTTCATTTTCCATTTCGGTAATAATATATGCCATTTAATTATAGTTAATACCTCAATTATTTTTAAGTAAAATTCATAAATTATCTTATATTTCTTATTTTATTATAATTTCTTTAATACTTTCAAATGGAAATTAGAGAAGTTTAAAAATAAAAAATAAAAAATAAAAAATAATAATATTACTTATCATTCCCTTAAAAACTATGGGTTTCCGGACTTGTCTTGCAGAGGTCACCGCCATAGGGAAACTGCGCCTGTTTTGGTTATTCTCAGTGGTTTCAATTACTCATTCTTAATAAGATTTTTCTTTTTAAATTTTTTTTATTACTATAGTAAATCATACACTTTTAATAAAATTATTATCTTTATTCAATCTTTTTTCGCATATTTTTGATTTTCTAATTATTTCAATTTAAATAAATAATTAGTTACTAATATTATTTAATTCAAGAATTTATTTAAATCTAATTTTATATTTGTATTTTTGCTGAATTTTAATTCCATTTCTCTAATTCCTTTTTTTTTGTTTTCAATAATTTTTCTATAAATTTCTTTTGATACACCGAGAATATTGAAATCTAAATTACCTATTTTTATATAATTTTCATTTTGTAAAATAATATTATATACTGGTGAATTATTTTTAATTCTTAATATATTTTTATTATTAATTAATTTCCCTACAGGAATGAACTTATTATTTATTAAAATTAAATGTTCTTCAGTGAGTAAAATATCTTTATTAGGGTAGTTTTTTATAAAGGAATCCTTTTTTATTAAAACTAAAATATTGTAATGTGTAGGCGATTTAAGTAAAGAAATAATTTTAAGATTTCTAATTGTATTACTGGGTTTCAAATTTTTTATTTCTATTTCTCCTTGGTCTGTATCTATAATCGTGTCTTCGTGAAAACAAATATCATTATTTACTAAAAATTCAACACCGCCGAAAATTATTTGTATACTATTATAACTATAAGTATCTCCAAAACCCTTATTATTACATTCTAAACTATAACTTTCATTATCGTAAGATATTTCACATTTATATTTAGAATTTTCATTACTTTCGGTAGAAGTTTGGGTTATCTTAAAATACGTATCATTATATTTTAATATTATAAATTTATCTTCCCCTATAAGTGGTATATAATTATATGAATAACTGATATTTATTTCACTGCCAGAAGTAAATTTATGAATTTTATAAGTTTTTGTTGATTTTGATAAACCAAGTTGAATACCATCTATTGAAAACTCATTTATACTTGTATTTTCGGAAAAGTATGATGTTACATCTGTGTGTCTTCTGCTATATTTTTCAGTATCATTTTCATTATTTATATTACTGAAATAAGGAGCATTTGAATATTTATCATAAAAATTCTCTTTTATAATTGAAGAAGTTAGAACATCAGAATTAACACTGTGAATTTTCAAAAATTTTATTACTCCTTTAAAGTAAGTCGCCCCTGATTCATTTTTTTGACTGCCGATTATATTTGATTGTCTTAATGTATTCGATAATTGTTTTATTAAATCTATTTCTTTATTTCCTTTCAAATTACCATTTATATATATTTGAATTTTACTAGAACTATCTATATAATGGAGATAAAATAAATAGTGTTGTTCATTATTATTTATAATAATTGTATTATTCGTTTCACTAGTAGTTTTTTGTTGATAACTTACACTTTCTTTAGTATCAGTTCTAACTATAAATTTTGTTTTATTGGAAAATTTACAGGTAAGAAAAGCACTTTCAATGTTTGTTTCACTTTCAACATCTCGAATGGTTTGAAAATAAATACTATCTCTTGTAAGATCATTATTTTTAATAACCATCTCAATAATTATATTTCCACCTAAATTTACACTATCTAAACCTTCTAAATCAATAATATATCCACCATTTGTATCGTCATTATTATTTAAATATATTCCATTCATATCTCTGGATATGCTGGAATTTGAAACTATTTGTCTAGATTTTACAACTGCTTTTAAATTAGATATACTATCATAAATATCTTTGTTTATATTTAAATCATTTTCTCCTGTAAAATTCCAGTCGTATAATAGGGTAGTCATATTATATTATATTTAGAAATTTAGTTATAATAAATATTTGATTTTCTAATTATTTCAATTTAAATAAATAAAAGTTATTAATATCAATGAAAACAATCTTAGAATTAGAAACTGGGGAAAAATTCGAAGGTTTTAATTTCGGTTTTAATTCTTCTACTACAGGGGAATTAGTCTTCCAAACTGGAATTACCGGTTATCCTGAAACTATTACAGATCCTTCATATGCCGGACAATTAATAGTATTTACTACACCTTTAATAAATAATTATGGTTTTCCAAAAGATATAATAAATAATTACGGTATTAATGAAGCAATTGAATCAGATAAACCTAGTTGTAAAGCTATAATAGTTCAAGAATATACAAAAAATAGTAGTCACTATAACGCACAAAAATCATTTGAAGATTGGTTAATTAAAAATGAAGTAGTTGCGTTAGAAGGAATTGATACAAGACAATTAACGCAAATTATCAGAGAAAATGGAAGTTGTAAAGCTATAATTTATCAAGAAGGATTAAGTAAACCAGAATTTATTGATATTGGGAAAATGAATTTAATAGAAGATATTGTATCTAAAACTGTAAAAACATATGGGAATATTTCAAATCCTAAAATATTATTTTTTGATTGTGGAGCTAAAAATAGTCAATTAACTTCATTATTAAATAGAAATTTATGTTTAGATAGAGTACCATATGATTATGAAATAGATTTAGGTAGAATTAAAAATTATTCTGGTATTTTTATTAGTAATGGTCCGGGAAATCCTGAGCAATTACCTAAATTAATTTCATTTATTAAAAGTGTTATGGAAAGTGATATTTCAATTCCTATTTTTGGTATTTGTTTAGGTCATCAAATTATGGGTTTAGCAGCAGGTTTTAAAGTTACTAAAATGAAATATGGTAATAGAGGGCAAAATATTCCTTGTGGATTTGTAGATAATGAATTAACACATAGAACAATTATTACTTCTCAGAATCACGGATATGCTGTTAAAAATATTAATCTTTCAAATTGGGAAGAGTTATTTAGGAATATAAATGATAATAGTAATGAGGGTATATGTCATAAAACTAAACCATATTTTAGTGTCCAATTTCATCCAGAAGCAAGAGGTGGTCCCGAAGACGCAAATTTTCTCTTTGACATTTTTAGGGATTTAGTTTCAAATGGAAATGTTAATGAGAATGTGAAATCTTTAATTAATAAATCCTTAGATTATCCTAAATTAAACCAAGAACTTAAAACTGAAGGGAAAGTATTAATTTTAGGTTCTGGGGGATTAAGTATTGGTCAAGCTGGAGAATTTGATTATTCGGGAAGTCAAGCAATCAAGTCATATAAGGAATGTGGTTTAGAAGTTATATTAATAAATCCGAATATTGCTACTATACAAACAAGTAAAGGTTTGGCAGATAAAATTTATTATACTCCTATTACTTTAGATTTTGTGAAAAAGATTATTAGGGAAGAAAAACCAAATTATTTATCAGTCTCATTTGGGGGGCAAACAGCTCTTAATTGTGGTATTCAATTAAAGGATGACGGAATATTGGAAGATTTAAATGTTCAAGTTTTAGGTACGAACCTTAATTCGGTTATGATATCTGAAGATAGAGATAAATTCAAACAGGTTTTAAAGGAAATTGATATAGAAGTTCCTCTTTCTGATTGTTCTAATAATTTAGAAGATTCAATTTCTATCGCAAATAAAATAGGATATCCAGTATTAGTTAGAGCCGGTTTTTGTTTAGGTGGACAAGGTAGCGGATTTGCGAATAATAACAGAGAATTAGAAGTCTTAGTGGAAAAGGCACTTCAAATTTCACATACTGTTATTATAGATAAAAGTTTAAAAGGTTGGAAAGAGTTAGAATATGAAATTATTAGGGACAAATATAATAATTGTATCTCAGTATGTAATATGGAAAATTTCGATCCATTGGGCGTCCATACAGGTGAATCTATCGTGGTTGCTCCTAGTCAAACTTTGAATGATTTAGAGTATCAAAAACTTAGGTCAGTATGTTTTAAAATAGTTAGAAAAATGGGGATAGTGGGGGAATGTAACGTTCAATTTGCTTTAGATACGAATTCCAGTAAGTTTTATGTTATTGAGATGAACGCTAGATTAAGTAGGTCTTCTGCCTTGGCTTCCAAGGCAACAGGATATCCACTTGCTTATATTGCTGCTAAATTATCTCTAGGGTATAGTTTGTCGGAATTAAAAAATAAGATAACAATGAAAACAAGTGCGTGTTTTGAACCTTCATTAGATTATTTAGTTGTTAAGATACCTCGGTGGGATTTAGATAAATTTCCTTCAACACCTAAAACATTAGGTTCGCATATGAAAAGTGTAGGAGAAGTAATGGCAATTGGTAGAAATTTTACGGAGGCATTACAGAAGGCTATTAGAATGGTGGGTGAATACGGAGACGGATTTATGCCTGATATATATAATGAAAGTGAATGGAAATCTGGAAACTTAAATTTAGGTAATAAATTAAACGCACATAATAAAAGAATAAGTGATATTTTTAATATATTGTATTTTAAATTATTGAATCCAGTTGAAATAAGTAAATTAAGTGGAATTGATAAGTGGTTTATTTATCAAATACAGAAAATAGTTAATTGTTTTTATTCTTTAGAAAATAACAATATTTTCCAGAAAAAGAATAATAAAGAAATTATCATGTATTGTAAAAAGAATGGTCTATCTGATAAACAAATAGCGAATATTTCCAAAATAACGGAAACTGAAATAAGAAGATTTAGGTATAATAATAATATTTTACCTTTTGTAAAACAAATAGATACTGTTGCTGGAGAATTTCCTTGTTATACAAATTATTTATATTTAACTTATAATGCTTCGGAGAGCGATAATTGCGTAGTAGATAAAAAAAATATAATTGTTTTAGGTAGTGGAGTGTATAGGATTGGTTCTTCAGTGGAATTTGATTGGTGTTGTGTTACATGTATTCAACAACTTAGGAAAATGGGGTTTGGAACTATTATGATTAATAATAATCCAGAAACTGTAAGCACGGATTATGATGAGGCGGATAAATTATATTTCGAAGAATTAAATGTGGAGACGGTATATAGTATTTATAATATAGAGAATCATATAGATAATAAACTGGAAGGATTAATTCTATCAATGGGAGGGCAGAATTCCAATAATATAGCGATGGATTTATATCGTTTAAAATTAAATATATTAGGCACTAATCCGGAAATGATAGATATGGCAGAAAACAGATATAAATTCTCTCGTATGCTTGATACTGTTAATATAGACCAACCGACTTGGAAAGAACTGACTTCTATACAAGAAGCAATAAAATTCTGTAATAAAGTTTCCTATCCGTGTTTAATAAGACCTTCATATGTTTTAAGCGGAGCGGCTATGAATGTTGCGTATAATGATATTGATTTGGAATTATATTTAAATAACGCTAGAAATGTATCACAAGAATATCCAGTTGTAATAAGTAAATTCATAGAAGAAGCAAAGGAAATAGAAGTAGACGCAGTCGCGCATAATGGTAAAGTAGTAATATTGGCTATAAGTGAGCATATAGAAAACGCGGGTGTTCATAGTGGAGATGCGACTTTAGTATTACCGGCACAGGATTTAAATAAGGATACTATTGGTAGAATTCGAGATATTGTATTTAGGATTGCGGCAAATTTAAATGTTTCGGGACCATTAAATTTACAATTGATAGCCAAAGATAATAACCTAAAAGTTATTGAATGTAATTTACGAGTTTCAAGAAGTTTCCCCTTTGCGAGTAAGACTTTAGATATAAATATGATTAGAATCGCAACTACTATTATATGCAATCCTTTATCAACAGATTCTTTAATTGAAAAATATATAAAATTACCAGAAGAAATTCATTTTGATAGAATTGGTGTTAAAGTCCCGCAATTTAGTTTTCATAGACTTGAAAATGCGGACGTTGATTTAGGCGTTGAAATGTCTTCTACCGGTGAAGTTGCGGGTTTTGGATGTAATAGAAATATAGCATATTTGAAGGGTTTAGCAGCAACGGGTTTTAAAATACCTTCATTAATGTGTACTAATTTACTATTATCTATTGGAAAGGAAAAACATAAGAATGAATTTATGCCGATGGTTTTATTTATATTAAATATGGGGTGGAAAATATATACAACAGAAGGGACATATAATTATTATAAAGAGAAAATAGAAGATAAAACAGAGAATATAATTATGTTATCAAAAAGTGAAATAATAGATTATATTAAAAATAAAAAGTTCAATTTGATTATAAATATACCGAATAATACAATATCAAATAATGATAATAAAAGTTTTGGTTTTACTATGAGAAGAATGTCTTTGGATTTTAATATATCTTTATTAGTGGATATTAAATGTAGTAAATTACTAATAGAAAGTATATATTATTATTATCATAAGGGAATAGATTTAGATACTTATTTTGATGTAATTAATACTTATAAAAGTGATAATAAAAAAGGGAATAAATCAATATTACCTTCAATTATTGAAAATTCTCTACAATGTATTTCTTATAATGAGAAAGTGGATATAAATTTATCTAAAACGGAGATATTATTTACGGATATGCATATAATAAATAGTATTCAATTTAATAGGAATTTGTTAAGACAAATATTTTTACGAAGTCAAGAAATTATGAATATTTTCAATAAATCATTGAAATCCAACAAAACTTTATTTAATAATAAATTATTGGAAGATAAAATATTCGGTTTATATTTCCATACTCCTAGTACAAGAACAAGATGCTCTTTTGAGAGTGCGATTTTACATTTAGGGGGAAAAGTTATAAATGTAACTAGTCAAGAATCTAGTGTTCAAAAGGGTGAAACTTTTAATGATACTTTGAAAACAATGGAGGCATATTGTGACGGTCTTATTATTCGTTCTCCTAATAATGAGATATTATCAGATTATCAGAATAATATTGATATAAAAATGATAAATGGTGGTGATAAATTTGAACATCCAACACAGGCATTATTGGATTTATTTACAATAAGACAGGAATTGGGAACAGTAAATAATTTGAAAATAGCAATAGTAGGGGATTTATATCATAGTAGAACTATTATATCATTAGTAAAAATGTTATTGAATTATAATGTTGCTTTATATTTTGTCTTCGAAGAAGAAAATAAAATGGATTTACCTATATATTTACAACAATATTTAATCGAAATAAAGGAAAAATCATATAATACAAATCATATAATAGAATACCATTATGAATATGATTTAGATAAAATTATACCAATAGTAGATGTAATTTATATGACTCGGAGTCAAAAAGAAAGACATACTCATAATGATAATTTATATAAGAATAAGTTAACAGTTCATAATTTTTCAAAAGCAAAGGAAAAATGTATAATATTACATCCTTTACCGCGAAATGACGAAATAGAAATAGGATTGGATAGTGATCCGCGAAGTGTATATTTTAGACAAATGAAATATGGATTATATGTAAGAATAGCTCTTTTAGAAATGTTATTTTCTTGATATTATGGTTTATAATAAATAAATTGTTTAAAAAAATAAATGATTTAGTTATATAATTTTTCTACTCTATTTTTCATATTTAATAAATAAAAAATAAATTTAAAGAAGTATTTTGATTTAGGAATAAATGTTTAGAATAAAAATTTTTAAAAATGCGAAATTAAATTATAAATTATATAATCAAACTGTTATTGTTTCAAATAAACCTGTAAAACCATATGAAGTTGCGGAATCAGAAGAAATAGATATTAGAATAGTTGAGGAAGAAAAACCAAAACTAAAATCAAAACCAAATACTAATACACAATGGGGTGACGCAACTATTTATATGGAATAAATTTAGTTATTTATAATAAATTTCATTATCTATACAATTATACGCAATTTTATTATTTTTACATATTTGTAAGGACGATTCAAGCCAATAATCGTCATTTTCATATTTTAGCAAACCATTTATATAAACTAATTCTCCATCATTTTTTTTATTTTTTTTATCATTTAACCAACCATAAACAATTTTACCTTTATTATAATCTTTCATTGTTCGTGGGTTTTTTTTAGATTTCTTTTTTTTATAAATTGTTGCTTCTCCTGTATATATAAATTTAATTTTTTCATATGATTTAGTATCTTCTTTATCTGGGACTATAATTAAATCTAATTCATTATAACAATTTGATTTAGCACATTTTTTAGATAAAGCAAGAAATCTTAATTTTTTGAGAGTTAGTTTTTTCATATATAATAAACTTAGACAAAAACAAAAAAAGTTTAGACAAAAAAACAAACTTTTAAAAAATAAAAATCATAATAAAATTAATTAATAAATTCCATACATTGTTCAATACTAAATCTTTTTTCGTGATTAAATTCCGTCATATTTTGAATTAGTGCTAATATTTTTTCATTTTTCATTTTTAGTAATTCGTATAAATCTTCCAATGTTCTACCTAAACTATAAATATCACATTTATATATCATTTCTTTTTTTAAATTTTTCAATAAATTATTTCCAAAACTTTTATTTTTATATAATGTATAATATTTTTTCAATCTCTCAATTGTTTTAGTGTCTTCTTTATTACATATATCATATGCTGCTTCATTTATATAAGAGTCATTTACTATGTCATTTTCAATTGTATCTATAATATTTTTATGTGTAATTTTAGACTTTACCTTTTCATTATCTTCATCATAAACAAGAATATCTAACAAATACATTTCCGGACTATAATATCCTGTACTACAAATTAACGAATGAATATTTTTATATATTTTATTGATAATTTGACTTTTACCGTAATCGATTAGAATAGGTTTGTTATTTTTAATGAGAATATTATCTAATTTAATATCTCCTAGAACTATTTTTTTTTGTTTTAGGTATTTTAGACTTAGTAATAAATGATTAATAAAATCTTGGAAATTATTTTTCACTTTTAAAAATTTTAACGTTTCTTTTTCTGTTATAGGTACGCCACAATTAGGCATTAAAAATGATATATATTCCTTTTCATCTTTATATTCGAAAAACTTATTAACATTAGCTGATTTCTTTTTAATAGAAGAAGGAATATCATTATATTTTATAACATTCATTTCTTCAATGATACAAAAATGTTGTTCGGCATTTTTAATTTTACTTAGTTTTTTTGATATATTAAATTCATTATTTGTTTTAGACTCATTATTTTTTTTACTTTTTTTATTTATTTTTTTTTTAATAATTTTGCTAACATAATTTAATTTTTTAGTTTTATGTATATTTAATGGAGGTGTTATTACAATCCCGAAGGAACCTTGACCTAAAAGTTTATAAGACATTTATATTTAAATTATATATTATTTCTATTCAATTTTTAAAAAATTGATTTACATATTTATTTATATATAAATTGAAAGATGGATTTTATGAGAAAGCCAATTGGTCATTATTTAAGATGGGAAGGAGAATATGATTTAGGATTTGAAGATTTTCAAGACTATGATGTTATTGTAAATGAAAATGAATCTGGATATAGAAACGAAGGTGTATATATTTATTATGACGACAAAATTCATACATTATCTGATTATCCAGATGATTATGGAAGTTTGCCAGAATGGGTTGAACTTAGGAAAGAAGACCTGGGATATTCCTATTTTAGTGATGATTTAATTCACCATAATAGATATATTCCAATCAAATATAATGATTGGGATATGGGTAAAACATATGTAGAAGAAGAATACTATGACCCCTTCAAATATTACTATAAAGTAGTCAGTTTTTATACTGAATTTAATAGGAAAAAAGATGGAGCAAAATTTACATTACAAGTTCCAGTAATATTCGGTGTAAAAAAAATAGGAGGTCCTGTTAAACATTATAAATATATAGGCAGTAGTTGTGGTAATTATGAAGGGTCTACACGTTATGAATATTATGACGGAGAAAAATTCGAATTATCATATAAATATGATACTAATTATAAAAATAAAACTATGGCAGAACCTTATAACTCAATGACAGAAATGTTTAAAGTAACAAAAGAAAATATAGATAGTGGTATAGAATTAGTAAGGGAAACGTTGAAAGAATATTTCAAAAAAGATGAAGTAAATTATTTCGAATGCGATGGAACGTGTAAACTAGGTATAGATTCTCTACCTATAAATGGAAAATATATGAATTTAACTGTACCTATCTAAAATTATAAATTTTTTAAAACAACATTTTTTAAATTATAAATAATATTAATCAATCATATTTTTTTTTAATATCATAATATATATGAAAACAAATAAAAAAAGTTTTACAAAAGGTAAGAATACAAAAGGTAAAATTACAAAAGGTAAGAATACAAAAGGTAAGAATATAAAAGGTAAAATTACAAAAGGTAAAATTAAAAAAGTATTTAATAATTATGAAATTAAAAAAATTTTAAATAAAAGACTAGAAAAAGATTTTAGTGCTTGGAAGAATATAGATAAAAGTAATTTTCAAGAAATAATAGAAAAATTTTATATTGAAAATAGAAATAGACATAAAATTTTAAAAATAGAAATAAAAAATAATAAAGTTACAGAGGATATAGAATATTTAAAAAAATATAAATTATTTCTTTTGAGAGGTAAAATAATATACGATATGTTTAAATTTATCTTATCTAAAATAAATATTAAAATACCTTATTTAGTTTTATATGTATCATTGGGAGATGAAATAGTATCTCAAGAGTTACCTATTTTAGGTTTTGCTAAATCTTATAAAAGTAACGGTATATTAATTCCAGATTGGACATTTCATAATCCATATAAAAGTAAAATAAAATCTACATGGGTAAAACAAATGAAACAAATTAGTAAAATATGTAATAAAATTAATACCAAAAAAAATATTATATTTTTTCAAGGTAGTGATACTAGTTATACAGATAACCCTATGAGAATAAAAGAAAAAACATTTATACGTCGTAACTTAAAAAATGTTAGTTTAAAAGATACTTTAGAAGATAAAATACCAACAGATATATTAATTGATAATGAACCCAAAAGTAGTATTACAGACTGGTGTAAATATAAATATTTATTAGATTTACCAGGAGCACACCCTTGGTCGGTTAGATTAAAAGAGTTATTATTAACTAAATCATTAATTATTAAAATAGATGTAAAAGATTATTGGATAAATTTTTATTCAGATATATTTAAACCAAATAAAGACTATATACAAATTAAATTTGATAACTCTCCTAGTATTAGCGATAAAGTAAAAAATACAGAAAAATGTTATAAAGAAATACAAAATAGTGTTAAAAAAATAAAACCAGAAACTTATAAAAGAATAACTAATTCTGCTTATAATAAAATTATAATGTTAAATAATCCTATATTAATATTTTATTTTGAAAATTTAATAAAAAAATATTTGAAAATATTTACCTGAAATAATATGAATAAAAATTCACGTTATTTCTTTTAAATAAAAAAAAATTATTATATAAAATGGATTCCGAGAAAGAAATTATTTCTTTACTAAAATCACTTGAATTACATATCGTAAAACTTGAAAATAAAATTCTTATATTAGAAAATAAAATAGATTCTCTAAATAAAAAACCTTCAACACCATTCTTTCCAGATTTGCCACCTATACAACCACCATTTCACCCTAACTTCCCTAGTTTTCCTAGTAAACCTTTTTAATTATTTTTATGACTATTGTGTATTTGTAGGCACCGATGGTGAACTTGGAAATAATAATCCAAATAAAATAGATGCACCAACTAAGTGCCATACACTATCACACTTCTTAACTGGAACTAATGGAACCAAACAAACATTCCACAAATACTTCGCAAAAAGTAATACTAAAATAATCATTATTACAGAAAATAATAATATGGTACCTAATCCACCCAATTCTACTCCTGTCCCTGAACCACCCATACCTCCGGAAAACCTATCTTTTTTAGTACATCCATCTGTAATACAATTAACAATCTTTCCAACATCTAATAATCCCATTTTTATAATTATAATAAATTTTTTTTTTTTGGAGAAATTAAATTAATTAAATATTTAATTAATTTTAAAAAAAGTTTTCTATAATAAATATTATATTTTGTTAATTCTATAATTTTTTAAAAAGTTTTTATAGATTATTATATAAAATAGTTTTTGTTTTACAATACCTATCATAAATTACTACCAATATAATCATAGAAAATACTATAAGAACAAAAGAACCAAATATATGCCACCCATTAACTTTCATTTCAATATTTTCTTCCATACAATCAAATGACATATATGTATAAGTAGAATAAGTTTCATTATAACATTTATCCAATGTTATATTTTTTTTCATAAAATCTATTGCTTTATCTTGACAACATTGTATATTTGTCATTTCAGATGTACATGGAGCAATAATTTCATTCTTCATTAAAACATTTTCGCAGGCATTTTGAAAGTAACTAACTACTAACAAAATTTTTGGTATATAAAAAAATTTAGTCATTATTTTAATAATGTAGTAAATTTTTTAAATCGTATTTAAATTAGTAAAGTTTTACACTAATATATTAATCCAATATTACTATTATAGAACTTACTATTACAACACTTACTAAGGAAATATTCATTACAATTATCTCATAAACAAATATGAAAAAGAAGAAATTTGCCTAAATAAATTTACTTTAGGACCAGGAGATTATTATGATAGAGATAAAATATTTTTATATGTAAATATAGCAGATAGACATATTAAGAAAAAACAATTTAAATCTAAATTATAATATAAAGAAATATGAATATAGAATTAGATATATTAACATTTTATTCTGAAATGGAAGATTTGGATAATTTAAGAACTGGAATTAATGAAATTGATAATCAAATTTTTTCTTTACTCATTCAAAGATTGGGTTTAGTATATAATATTGGATCAGTAAAGAAAAATAATAATTTAGAAATTTTAGATAAAGAAAGAGAAAATAATATATATAGTAGAATAGATTCACAATATAAAGGTAGAAATGGATTATTCCTAAAAGATATTTATAAAACAGTTATGAATGAAAGTAAAAGAATTCAAAAAGAATAGGAATTTAACAAATTAAATATTATCAAATTCTAAGTATATGTCCTTTATTTGGTCATAATCTGTTATTTCATTTCCTTTAAAACTTTTAATATGACAACCCTTGTCATAACAACACCTATGTCCCAGTTCAAGTTCTGCTTTATATTTATTAATGAAATAATCAAGTTTATCTTTATCGGCAAAGTGAATATAACAATCTGTATTATCTCCTATATTTTCCATTTTTATTTTTTCCATTTTTATTTTTTCCATTTTTATTTTTTTAATTAATAGAATATTATAATTCAATTTTTTATAATATTGATTTTTTAATTAAATTGAATTAATTAAAAAATTGATTTAAAATTGAAAAAGAAAATATAATTCAAATATATTGTAAAATGTTATCAGATTCAGAATCAAATATGTCAAACGCTATTTTTGTAATTAAAAGAGATGGTGAAAAACAAGAAGTATCATTCGATAAAGTTTTAAAAAGAATGAAAAACTTATCAGTAGGATTAAATATAAATCCACACTTAATAGCCCAAAAGTTATGTAGTAGGATTTATAATGGAGTTCAAACTAGTGAATTAGATATTTTAGGAGCCGAGATATGTGCTACTATGATTACGGTTCACCCCGATTATCAAATAATAGCGGGGAGAATTTCAATGTCTAATTTAGAGAAAAATACTTCCCCTTCTTTTTCAGAAACAGTACAAATATTATACGATAATAAAGATAAAAATAATGTAAAATGTTCTCTTATTAGTGAGGAACTTTATCAAACTGTCCAAAAACATAAAACTAAATTAAATAGTGTCATTAAACATAAACGCGACGCCAATATAGGATATTTCGGTCTTAAAACATTAGAAAGAAGTTATCTTCTTAAAGTAGAAGGAAAACTTATAGAAAGACCACAGTATCTCTTTATGAGAGTCGCTTTAGGTATTCACGGAAGTAATATTAAAGACGCTATTAAAACATATGACGCTATGTCTGAAAAATATTTCATTCACGCGACACCTACATTATTTAACGCAGGAACTAAAAGACCACAACTTAGTAGTTGTTTCCTCCTTCCTATGAAGGACGATTCTATTGAAGGGATTTTTAGTAGTCTTAAGGATTGTGCCTTAATTTCTAAATCGGCAGGTGGTATAGGTATTTGGATACATAATATTAGAGGGTCGGGAAGTATAATTAGAGGAACTAATGGTATTTCTAATGGCGTTGTTCCTATGTTAAGAGTATTTAATAATACTGCTAGGTACGTTGATCAAGGTGGGGGACGAAGGAAAGGTTCCATTGCTATTTATTATGAACCGTGGCACAGTGATGTTATGGAGCTCTTAAATATGAGAAAGAACCACGGAAATGAGGAAGAACGAGCAAGAGATTTATTCTATGCTCTATGGGTTCCTGATTTATTTATGGAACGTGTAGGTTTAAATGGAGATTGGACTTTAATGTGTCCCGACGAATGTCCTGGATTATCTGATTGTTATGGAGAAGAATTCAAAGAATTATATGAAAGATATGAAAAGGAAGGAAGAGGAAAGAAAACCATTAAAGCACAAGAATTATGGTCAAAAGTATTAGAATCGCAAATAGAAACAGGAACACCATATATTTTATATAAGGATGCTTGTAATAGGAAATCGAATCAGCAGAATTTAGGGACTATTAAATCCTCTAATTTATGTTGTGAGATTATAGAATATAGTGATAAGAATGAATCCGCAGTATGTAATTTAGCTTCAATTGGTTTACCAAGATATATAGAAGAAGTTGAAACAACTGTGGGAGATATATCAACTAAAAAATTGGAATTTGATTATGAGAAGTTAGGTGAAATGACTAAAATGATAGTTAGAAATCTTAATAAAGTTATTGATGTCAATTATTATCCTATTCCTGAAACTAGAAACTCAAATATGAAACATAGACCTATTGGTATAGGTGTCCAAGGTTTAGCAGATGTATTTGCTATATTAAAAATACCATTTGACAGTGAAGAAGCTTCAATGGTAAATAAAAAAATATTCGAACAAATCTATTATTATGCTCTCGAGGCAAGTATGGACTTATCAAGGAAACGAGAAAAACAAATGAAAAAATATAAAGATTTGTTAAAAAAAGGATTAAGTCCCGAATTATCAGAAGAAGATTTAGTGAAAGTCAAGGAAGATAAAGAAAAACTAGAAGAAGAACTTAATCCTATAAAAGAAGAGGTAAATAGAGATAAATATTTAGGTAGTTATTCTTCATTTATTGGGTCTCCTGCTTCAGAAGGAAAACTACAATTCGATTTATGGGGTGTTGAACCAGGAGAAGATATGAAACCTAAATGGGACAAATTAAAGAAAGATATAAAGAAATATGGTATTAGAAATAGTCTTTTAGTAGCTCCTATGCCTACTGCGAGCACATCACAGATTTTGGGTAATAATGAATGTTTTGAACCATATACTTCCAACTTATATGTTAGGAGGACTTTAGCAGGAGAGTTTATTGTTATAAATGAACATTTGGTAAGAGATTTAATTAAGTTAGGATTATGGTCCGACGAAATGAAAGACAAAATCCTATTAAACGAAGGAAGTATTCAAAATATAGAGGAAATTCCAGAACATATAAGAAAAGTATATAAGATTGTATGGGAGATTTCACAGAAAACTATTATTAATATGGCAGCTGATAGAGGTGCGTTTGTTTGTCAAAGTCAATCAATGAATTTATTCATTGCTAAACCAGATTTTGGTAAATTAACTTCTATGCACTTCTATTCTTGGAAGAAGGGATTGAAGACAGGTATTTATTACCTAAGAACCAGACCAGTTGCGAAAGCACAACAATTTACAATTGATCCAAATATGAAAAAAGAAGAACAGGAAAAAAAATTAGAGGAAACCGCAATTAAAGCGTGTAGAAGAGATGACCCGGATTGTTTAACGTGTGGGTCATAAAATAATTTATTGGTATATTCTATTTTTAAATTTATATATTCTATTTTTAAATTAAATTTTTTCTATAATTAAAATTGATAATACTAATATATTTATTTTATTAATAAATGATTAAACAAAATCATATAACTAAAAATTATAAACTTAAAGATATTAAATATTATCATAGGAGTATGAGTTTATTAAAAAATTTATATTATAAAGAACATGGAAAAGAAGAGTATATGGAGTGGATTACGAATGATATTGGCAGATATATGAATGATTTCCAACTTATGGGAGATGGATTTGTAGATAAATTTTATACAATAATGCGGAGATTAAGTTTTCTACAAGATAAAAATGAAGAAGAAATTGTATTATTTTATAAAGGACTTATGAATGGACCTATTGAGAATGAAATTAATTTATGTTGGGGATTATTGAATCAGACAGAAAGAAATGAAATGATAAAATGGTTTTTTGAAGACGCAGATGTAAAAGAATTTGTATAAATTAATATTTATTTTTTTATTTTTTCCCAATCCTCTTTTTTTAATTTATGTAATATATTAAATTCTCCAGAATTTCCTATTACTTCTCCACCGTCTAAATTAATTATTTGTCCCGTCATCCAATTATTTTGTTCACTTGTTAAATAGGTTACTAAGTTAGCGAGTTCTTCTCTTTCCCCTAATCTCCCCATAGGTAATGTTTTAACAACTTGTTTAGAAAAATCACCATTTGGATCTAATCTATCAAAAGCCCCTTCTGTATAAATAGGTCCAGGAGCAATAGATAATAAACGAATACCATATTTACCCCATTCAGCAGATAACGATTTAGTTAAATTATCGCACCCCGCTTTGGCTATTGCGGAAGGAACCACAAAAGCACTACCTGTATTTGCGTATGTAGTTGATATATTGATAAATGTGGAAGGTATATTGTTTTTTATATTTTTTTTACCAAATTCAAGAGTAAAATTCATAGTTCCTTTTAATACTATATCTAATATTGAATTCCACGCATTATATGATAAATCTTCTGTTCTACTAATGAAATTACCTGCTGCGTTATTTATTACAATTTCTGGTAATTTATTATTTTTTTCTAATTCATTTGCTAAATCTAAAACTGCTTCATTATCTCTTACGTCTAAACTTTTCAAATTTACAATATTATTACTTTTTTTATAAATATCATTACTACTATTTAATAATTTATTTTCATTTCTTCCTACTATTAATACATTTGCTCCTAAAATAGAATATGTTTCTGCTATTTTTTTACCTATACCACTACCTCCACCAGTTATTAAAACATTTTTATTTTTGTAATAATTATATGGTAATAAAATACTCTTATTTGGTTTTAGAATTCTATTCATAAATATTTATTTATTTATTTTTTTAAATTTATTTATAAAGACCTTAATTATTAATAATAAATTAAAATTAATTTAAGAAATTAAGACCATATTTCTTTAAAAATGAAATTCTTTACAACTATTGTATTATCTTTATTACCTTATATTACAGGAACTATTACGCCATTTAACAGTTCCAATTGTACTTCTTGTATAGAGAAGTTTAATTATTTACATTCGCATAATGAGAGTATAGTCCAATTTGTAGCAAATATGAATGATTTTTGCGATCATTTTAATATTACAAATTGTCGAAATTGGACCAAAAAAATTGATAAATACATTATGAAAAATTCTACTGAAATATGTCAAGATTTAGGTGTATGCGATGTTTTAGATATTGATAATTTTGTCTATCAAGACCCATATAGTAATATCAATATTTATACCTATTATGATTTACTTTTAGCTTTCAAAGTAAAAGTGCTTTCTAATTCAGTATTAAATTATACTCAATTATGGTCTGTTAGTGTTACAGAACCTTTCCAAAAATTTGAAATGGTTTCTTTACAGAATACATATGCTACTTCACAATATGGAATAACTTCTGGTTGTGTGGTTTGTAGTCCTAATAGTTGGGCAGAATATATTTTAAAAATGACTACTGAGAATTACATTTATTATTTGAATATAACTGACGGAAATGTTCTTCATAGATTACAATTAAATGGAAATAGGAAATTGGATTTACCTATTTCTATGGTTCAAGAACCCAGTTCTAAATTTGTTTATGATATTGGGTATAATGGTTCCGTTTATGTAAATTCTATGGTAGTAAATTCGTATCAATCTTATTGTAATTATACTACTCCTACAAATCCTACACCTGTTTCTCAGGAATGTTTATATAATGACATTGCTTTGGTAAATTGGACTAAAATGAGAATTCAAATGCCATATGAAAGACCTCTTTGTGGAACTGCGTTGGAAATGTATTGTCCTCATAATAATAAAGGGAAAGAAGATTGCTTAAGTTGTATGGTTAGACATAGAGAGGCATTAAATATGTGTGATGTTGTAAGTGAGGAGAATTGGTGTGATAGGAATTAAATTAAATTAAATTAAATTAAAATATTATATTATATTATAAAATGCCCGAAATAAAATTTAACGTTAACACTCAGAAGCAAAGCCGAGGCATAATATCCATGACAAATGCAGGAAATGTACGAAAGTGTCGAATAGAATCCACAGTATTTGCATGTAAAGAAATTTATAATAAAAAAAATTATATGTTAGAAAAAGAAAGTAATGAAAAAATTAAAAATTTAGAGAAGCATTATAGTGTGAATAAATATTTTACTTTATATATATTTGCACATCCGCCTCGGCGGGTGGGAAATATATTAGTATTCCCATTAGGGACTATAAAAAAAAAAAATATAATATATTTTAAAAATTTAATAATAGGATTAGCAATTCTTATTGAAAATAACATATGGTTAATGGATATAAGACCTGCAAATATATTATATTTTACAACTGAAAAGTTATATAAGTTTTGTGATTTAAATATTTATGATGGAAAAATAATTAGTACAGAGGGTTATACTCCAAGTGGATCACCACTCGAAACAAATGATATAAAAGACCTTACTTTTCTTCAACAATGCTCTTATTCAGTTTTTGCACTGAATCAAACAATCTTTGAAACTACAGGCGTATATTTAATTAGAAAAGACTTTTCTTATAAAAATTTTACAATTGAAAAGTTAGAGAAAGCTTATAATAAATATGTTAAAGAAATATATCAAATAAATGATAACAATGAAGATTATAAAAAGATATCAGAAGCGCGAAAAGCAAAAAAAGCAGCAAAAAAAGCAGCAAAAAAAGCAGAAGAAGAAGCAGAGCGAGAAGCAGAAGCAGCAGCAGAAGCAGAAGCAGAAGCAGCAGCAGAAGCAGAAGCAGAAGCAGAAGCAGAAGCAGCAGCAGCAGCAGCAGCAGTAAAAGAAGCAGGAGTAAAAGAATTTTTAAGCATTGCTTTCCGGGCAAAAAAAGCAAAAATAGCAGAAGTAAAAGCAGCAGCAGCAGAAGCAGCAGCAGAAGCAGCAGAAGCAGCAGAAGCAGCACCAAACGCAGAAAACGACACTAAATTTTTTAGTGGTTTTGGTTCTGCGACACCAGAAGAGCCAGAAGAGCTAGAAGCAGCAGCAGCAGCAGAAGAAGCAGAAGCAGCAGCAGCAGCAGCAGCAGCAGAAGCAGCAGCAGCAGCAGAAGCAGAAGCAGAAGCAGAAGCAGCAGCAGCAGCAGCAGAAGCAGCAGAAAGTTTCGAAATTGGTTTCGGTTCTGCGCCACTAGAAGAAGCAGCAGCAGAACAACAAGAAGTAGAAGAAGCAGCACCAAACGCAGAAAACGACACTAATTATTTTAGTGGTTTCGGTTCTGCGACACCAGAAGAGCTAGAAGCAGCAGCAGCAGCAGCAGTAGAAGCAGCAGAAGCAGCAGCAGCAGCAGCAGCAAAAAGTCTCAAAATTGGTTTCGGTCCTGAGACAGACGCGACAATACTAGAATTACAGGGGTCTGGTTCAAAAGGAAATACATCAATAGGTGGAGGTATAAAAAAAATAAAAAAAACGTATAAAAATAATAGTAAAAAAAATACAAAAAAAAAAAAAAAAAAAAAAAAAAAAAAAAAAAAAAAA
>Ga0206131_10001594_pt1 | contig 28966 bp, 43 predicted proteins | sample Helgoland_Spring_FD_148636 | JGI IMG/M metagenome (GOLD analysis project Ga0206131, IMG submission 148636) | Pelagic subsurface seawater microbial communities from Kabeltonne, Helgoland, North Sea - Helgoland_Spring_Bloom_20160517_1 | ecosystem: Environmental > Aquatic > Marine > Epipelagic ...
TCTCATGGAGAAGACCAATCATCTCTTCATTGTCCTTGGTCAACTGTTCATTCTTAGCCTTCAACTCTTTCTCACTTCGTCCCATAGAAAGACTCAGAAGAGAATGAACTTTAAGTGAAGCAAACAAGACATCTCGTTCATTACCTTCAATCAAGAAGTATGGAACTGGGAGGTTTTTCGATGTGTCAGCTTTCATAGCTCGAATATTCACACCGAATTCTTGCTGAAGCGATTGGATACATTTCCCTTTAGAACCAATTACCATGGAACTATGATTTCCAACAAATGGAACATTTAATGCAAATGGTGGAGTAGAGGAGGTGTTGGAATTCATGTTGATTATTTACTTGGTTGTATGGATTGAACTTTAGGTGATATGTATGAAGTTGATTGTAGAGTTGTGGAATTCGGTGGTGTTTGTGAGTTGTTTGTACTATACTATACTTGTTGAAAACAAAATCAATTTTGTAGTATAGATATAAATTAATGACTATAGTAAAAAAATATACGAGTATATATACTATACTACAAAATTGATTTTGTTTTCAACAAGTATAGTATAGTACATACAACTCATAAACAACCGAACTCCTTCAATCCAAACATCATGTCTACATCACAATCCACACACCATATGACTCTTCGCAGTAAAAACAACACCGAATTCCAACATCCAACATCTAAACCCAATCTGCCAACAACTTTCCAAACCAAAGCGCAGAAAGATCCATCCAGTGATCCACTCTACAGCGAGATGGACATTCCAGATGCTCCCGAAGGATGGAATGACCCAATAGAATGGACTTTTATTGGGAGATTTGTACGCGACACCAACAATAACAAGTTTTTCTTCAACGATTTCGAAGAAGCAGTTGTCGCTGCAAACGACATTGACGAATGCCGTGGAATTACCTTGACCAAATATGGTTATTCACTTCGCAAAGGAAAAGTGTACTCAGATCCTACACTGATTGGAAGGGCGTCTTGGACAAAGAAGATCGTGTTTCCTTGAAGGAGAAGTTGGTGGTGGAAGAAGTCGCCAAAACGTTCAAGTTAAAGCGTAATTGAATTTGTTAACAACAAAGGTCTATACAAATGGAAATAACTCATAAATCCAAAAACAACATAAAATCCATAAAATCCAAAAAGAACGCATTGATAGAATAGTCTTATTTTTTATTTACCAATACTACAATATACTATAGTATAATATGCTACTCAACAAAATTGATTTTGGTTTATATCTACATTTTAGTATATACCAAAGATTACACAACCACGAGTTCACATTCAAAGTAAATTTACAACCGATTTCATACAATATGTTTCCATTCTGGAAAATGATCCCATACACACGACCACATGGAGGAATTGTGATTGGGAAAGGAGGATATCATATCAAACAACTAGCTCAACAGTTTGGATGTTTTATCACCTCAAAAAGGTCTGAACCAGAAAGAAAACGCTTTAACCCATACTTCCTGATTGAAGGATATAATGAAAGATCTGTTTTTATGGCAACTATACACATTCAAGGTTTATTATTAGAGTCAATGACAAAAATACATGAAACATATAGATCTGAAATCAGCGATCTTGGACAAAAAAACCAACATCTCAATTTAGTTATAGCAGAAAAAGAAACCAAAAATAGTTTAAATAATGTAAAAGATGGAACGGATTGCCAACATCATGTGTATGGTCCTGATACGTCTATGTGTTTGGATGACTTGGGTGGGTCGGACGAATCGGATGATGAAGAATCTGGGATTAAAGTGTGTGTATAATCCTTAAAATAATCAATTAATAAAAACCAATACATATAATAAAAAAATATAAAAAATAAATAATCTTTTTTATTTATTTTCATAATAATATATACTATCATTCAAACTTATTTATACCCATTCTACCATATATTCTGTTGATCTATACTATCATATTACCACAAAATCATTTCCATTATTAGAATTATACCTTTTCCTATACAGATATGATTATACTAATTATACTGATTAATTGCGGACAATATTCACAATCTTTACGCCATATTTAATCCTATAAATAGATTAAAATATAATTATTTTTTATAAATTATTTAAAAATAATATACTAGTAATATATGTAAGTAAATAGGATAATATATCATCATTAGTTAAATTTTTACACCATATTTAATCCTATAAATAGATTTAAATATAATTATTTTTTTATAAATTATTTAAAAATAATATACTAGTAATATATGTAATAAATATTGCCTCATATATTCAACAAAATTGATTTTAAATTTATATTAAATTAAATTATTGTCTTTGGAAGACATGAAACTATCCAAACAATCACCATGGCTGAGCGGTTAAAAGCGAACACTATTAAATCATGTTTATCTCTTATGAGATTTCGCAGGTTCAAATCCTGCTGGTGATCTAAAAACTTCATTAACTCAATTGGATAGAGTATTCATATAATTAAATGAAAAGTTATAGGTTCAAGTCCTATATGAAGTCTTTAAGCGATTATAGCACAGTTGGTAGTGCGCGGTACTTATAATGCCGAGGTCGTGGGTTCGAGCCCCACTATTCGCACATGTCGTTGAGTCAGACATTAAATGACATCATTTGCTCCCATAGCTTAGATGGTTAAAGCGTCCGACTGTTAAGAGACACATCTATAGTAATCGGAAGACCGAAGGTTCAAGTCCTTCTGGGAGCGTAAACTTCTTTAGTTTAATTATTAAATATTTGTTCTCGTCCTTGTTTAATAATTAAATATTATTTAAACATTGTTTGAATTAATATTTAATATTGGTAAAACAGCACTCATAATTATTAATGCTAATATAGGTTCGAATCCTATAAGAAGTCTTATGTCGTTGGATCAGACACTAAATGATACCAAAGTCACCATGTCCGAGTGGTTAAGGAGATCGACTTAAGTTCGATTGGATCTCAATCCGCGCAGGTTCGAACCCTGCTGGTGACACCATTTAGCGATTATAGCACAGTTGGTAGTGCGCGGTACTTATAATGCCGAGGTCGTGGGTTCGAGCCCCACTATTCGCACATGTCGTTGAGTCAGACATTAAATGACATCATAACCTCTTTAACTCAGTGGAAGAGTATTTCTATTATAAAGAAAATGACATGGGATCGAAACCCATAAGAGGTCCTTAGCGATTATAGCACAGTTGGTAGTGCGCGGTACTTATAATGCCGAGGTCGTGGGTTCGAGCCCCACTATTCGCACATGTCGTTGAGTCAGACATTAAATGACATCATTTGCTCCCATAGCTTAGATGGTTAAAGCGTCCGACTGTTAAGAGACACCTCTATAGTAATCGGAAGACCGAAGGTTCAAGTCCTTCTGGGAGCGTAAACTTCTTTAGTTTAATTATTAAATATTTATTTAAACATTGTTTGAATTAATATTTAATATTGGTAAAAACAGCACTCATAATTATTAATGCTAATATAGGTTCGAATCCTATAAGAAGTCTTATGTCGTTGGATCAGACATTAAATGATACCAAAGTCATCATGGCCGAGTGGTCTAAGGCGGCAGACTCAAGATCTGCTATCTTCGGATGCGCAGGTTCGAACCCTGCTGGTGATATTTTTTTTTACATAATTTTCGTACCATCAGATTATAAATAGATGGGTCTTTTATTACAGGACTTATAGCTCAGCGGTAGAGCACTCGATTGCAGATCGAGCGGTCCCTGGTTCAAATCCAGGTGGGTCCTAATTATTTTTTATATTTTTAATTAATATATTATAGTATAGTAAATGAAACAAATTAATAACACATTACAACAATTGGATAAATGTCAGAAAAAAAAATGTTCAAAATCTAAAAATATAAAAAAATGTATGAAGACAAATTGTTCTAAAGCAAATAAAGAATTTAATAATTCAGGAAATAGTTTTATTAAACACAAAAAACAAAAATTAAAGAAAAGTATAAAAAAGTTGAAAAAATGTTCTAAAAAATACTGTAAAAAATATTCATTAGATAAAATTAAAAAAAAAAAATGTATTAAAAAAAAGTGTGAAAAAGTACTAAACGAAGTAACATTTAATATGATGTAAATAGTATATTGTATACATAAAGTATTTAAAGTAATTTCATAATTGCTTCTTCTAAATCATCTAGTTCATGAGGAACTAAATCATCATAATTTATAAGATTACTACTATCACATATGTTTGTAGTTGTTTTTCCATTGACTGAAAAAGAATAGTAAAATGTAGTTGAATATAAAATTGATATTAATAACCGTATTTTTTTTTTATTAAATGACCGATACTATTTATTGGGATAGACAATTCAACAATTATAATGAATTATATACATTAATTCAAACATTAGAAAATTCATTATTTAATTTAAATGTAACATTATGGACGAAGAATTCATTCATTAAAAATACACTTGATCATTGGTATGTTACAATTTCAATTGAATCTGATGATATAGATTATGTATATATATTTAAATATAATAACAACTATAAAATATTATATGGTTGTACAACAAAAAGCAATACAGATAACCAATTGCCACTTACCATGAATTCTAATCCTAGTTTATTTAATATGTTCTATAAATCTCTTATATCAATAATAGGTACAAATCAACTCATTTAGATACATCTTAATAATTTATTTTTTTTATTTTATAGTTACAATTAGGTATAGTAGTATGTGAAAATAAACGTGTGAATGGTATTTTCATAGTGTTTAATAAGATAAAATTGATTTAAATATTTTTTAAGAATCATATTTAAACATGTGGGGACCATACTATGGATATACGCAAATCGTGATAATTAAAACCAAAAATAAATTAAGTAATAGTCTAGAAAGTCCAACAAGTCCAACAAGTCCAACAAGTCCAACAAGTCCAACAAGTCCAACAAGTTCAACAAGTTCAACAAGTTCAACAAGTTCAACGACTTCGAGTAAATAATGGAATAGCATTTCTATTAAATAAAGTAATAAATCATTACTGACAAACACAAGAAATCCACTATAATTTAGTATATATTTTAAATAAAATTGAAATAATGAATAATTGATAATGTAAATATTATTCTAAATATGTCTTCTAAATGTCAATGTAAACCACAAATCCCTTATACACACGTTCAACAATCTATGGATTATTGTTGTATCGGATGTGATAGACCTGGATTAGGATCTAAATTTCATGACCCATCAAAAAATAGTCGTAATGATATGGGATTATGTTGTTGTCCATGTGCTCTAGTTCTAGATATATTGTGTTTCGGACCAATGATATTTGGTTGTTATAATATCACTAATCCTAATTAACATATTAAATTAAAAAATAAATTACTTATTTTTTTTAAACTAGTTATTTTAAAACATATAATTAATGTTTGTCATATTTCAAAGTGGTTAATGTAATAAATCTAACGTAATTATTAATAATCAATGTCTGATGGATGTGCTGATAACGTTGGGTCATACCAGATATCAATGTCATCTTTAAATAATTCAATTATTGGAGATAATACGCAAATAAACATATCTTTTTCATCAGCCGTTTCTAATGTTTTTCTATAATTATCTAAATCTTTAAATACCCTTAGGGTTTGGTACTTAATATTAATAGAATACATAGTTTGTATATATTGTAATGACATCCATATGTTTTTAATAATGATTTTGTTTTTTTGTCTCAATCTGAAATCTTTAGATTTTTTTTTATATTTTTCCATAAATTTATCAATATTATTTATAAATGATTTATTTCTTATTTTTATAATTTTTTTTTTTTCTAGTTCATGTGTTTCACTTTTTAAACCATATTTATTATACCAAGATTCACCATTTAATAATATATTATATATTTTTAAACTATATGAACAATAATTACCATTAATTTCTGAAAAATCACCTAATCTAATAGTATTATATTCTAATTTTTTAGCTATTTTAATAGCGTTTATAAGATTTGTACGACCATTAATAGAACACTTATTTAATTCTTCTATGTACAAGTCTTTTTTACTATGGTTAAAGTCAAGCCTTAAACATATTTTAGATGTATTCGTGGTTGTTTTACTTAAAATATTAATGAGAACTGATATATTATCTATTGAACCAGACGAATAACTATACGAATAATTATAAACTATTTCTGATGGTTCATAAAATTCCTCTACTATTAGTTTTATTTTGTTTTTAATTTCACGTCTTTTTTTCCAATTTAATACTTTTGGATTAAGGTGGTTTGTTAGTTTACGATAATTGTTTGTTTGTTTATAATTATTTTTTTTAGTTTTTTTAGTATTATAACTCATATAATATAATAAAATATATTAATTAGTTTTTAGAACTTGTAGTACTTATAAAATTGAACTATTATTTATTTTTATTTTTTTTAATATTTAAAAATGTCTATTCAATATATTACAAAATACAATGGCGCTGAACTCTGTGAATTTTGTGAAGAATGTCAATCTGAAATCAATGTAAAATATGAAATCAGTGAAATAACATTTTGTTATAATTGTTTTTTTGGAACAAATAAAAATATAGTGTTACCTATAAATCTTATTAATCAACGTTTTGACCATAAATGTAATGATTGTGAAATATTATCTAATTATAAATTAGAAAATAAAACACAAACTATATATTATTGTGAAAGTCATATATGTCCTGGTGGACCATCTATAAAATGTGTAACATGAGACTTACTAGAATTTAATCTAACAAAAAAAATAATCTATCTATTTCCTAATATAACTATTTAACTATATTTAATGATTACCACCAGTAGAACGAGGTTGTCCAATATAATGTGTTGACCTATTAACCCTATTTGGTGAAGTAGATTTTCCAACCTTTTTTTTCTGTTTAGTCATCTTTTCATGATTTGTTTCTCTATAGTATTTTCTAGTATCAATTTCTGATTCTGGTTTTTCCATCATAATACCTCCATTTGGATTCACACATGTTCCCATGAAGAATGCGATTTGTTTCAAAAGTTCATTTCTCGTGCTTTGGGTCATAATCATCTTGGTGTTTCTTTAGATTGTACTTAATATCTTAAGCAAAATACAAAATCAATTTTGTTGTAACACCTTATAATTATAGTAAGTATAGGTATAAAATATAACCATATCTTAGTCTCTATATTACGTGCGTGACGGCAGTATTGGACGAGAAACCATAGCATCCAGAATATATCATATAAAAAATAAGACTATACTAAAGCGTTCTTTTTGGTTTTTATGGGATTTTATTGTTTTGTTTTATGAGATTTATCACTGATTATTCAAGTTTTGAAAATATCTTGCACTGAGATTCTTGTGGAAGACACTTAATCACAACTTTGGTACCTGGCAAACCAAGAGTTTAACATATCAGTATGGGACACGCTACTTTCGGTGTCATCACATCTCAGTAAAGTAAGGTGGTAAGCATGCTTTGGGTGATTAGGTCTCTTGTAGCTTGAACCTGTGAATTGATACCCCCCTCGATGAATATGGTTTGGCATGCAGGAATTGTAGTGTCGTCGCTCTCGGCACTACACTTACAGCACATGTCATATTGTGGAATACATCCAATCTTTCCAACTCGTGATCCTTCGAGACACCACGAATTCAAGACTTCAATTATTTCTTTCTTTGTTGCTTCTTCGGTCAAACCGACTGCTTTCCACAATGGAAAGTAAAGTGACGGCATTTTGATTGTTCGCTCAATGTCTAATTTTCGTTCCAGTTCTTCAAGTTTCCGTGTTTGTTCGTCGCACATCATTTTTTGTACCAAGTATGTCGCTTTATTCACATCCCAAAATGTTCCTTGTATGTAGTAGAATGGATGAGGTCTGTCAAATTCAGGTTGAGCTGGACAAATAATGAGTTGACATCCAGTCATTCGCCGTATCTCGTTGAACTTGTCTTTTGCTATTTTCCGATTTTGCCACTCCAAAAAATCCGGTGTCGCTCTTTTGTCTGTGATTTCCTCGTGGTCTTCGCGCATCAGTGGTTTTGCGGGAACCATCATCCAGAAGGTAGGCATGAGAACTTGTGATGGGAACATCGTTGATTTACTTAGTAATTTAGTGTAAGTTGTACTTATATATAGTATATATTAAATTGATTGTGTGATGTAGGCTTGTTGGAATTCGGTGTTGTTTGTGAGTTGTATGTACTATACTACACATGATGAAAACAAAATCAATTTTGTATCCTTAATAAAAAATAAGACTATACTAAAGCGTTCTTTTTGGATTTTATGGATTTATGTTGTTTTTGGATTTATAGGAGTTATTTCCATTTATATAGACCTTTATTATTAACAAATTCAATTACACCATCATCTCGTAACAGTTGTAAATTTGATTTAATCGATGACCTGATTGTTTTGTTGTTTGGATATATGTTGCTAAGCAATTCCTCACATGATTCGTAAACATTCGAAGCTGTGAAGTAATAGCCTTCGGATTCACCATTCATCCCTTCTTCTACTATCGTTATTTTCCTTCCTTTTGGAAGGAATTCCTTTAGAATGTGTTTCCAAGTTTTTTTTGATTTCATTAATGCGACTTTAGCATCCTTAAACTTTTGGACTGCTTGTTTGGTTTTTTCTAATTGGTCTTTATATTTAGTATACTTTTGGGTTGCTTTGTCTCCAACTCCAATCGTTTCTTGTTTTTGTGAATCACAATTTAGAATATCATCATCTAAAAAGTGGGTCATATGGATTAGTGGTCGTTGTGAATCGGTGTGATTTTGGACGTGTTCGTGACCTCTGCTCCACTGATGATTTTCCCATTCGTCAGTAGATTCACCTGCTCTTGGCATGTTGTTTGGAGATTGGGTTTGGAATTCGGTGTTGTTTATGATTTGTATGTACTATACTATACTTGTTGAAACATAATCAATTTTGTAGTATAGTATATATACTCGTATATTTTTTACTATACTCAACAATTTATATCTATACTACAAAATTGATTTTGTTTTCAACAAGTATAGTATAGTACATACAAATCATAAACAACACCGAATTCCAACATCCAAACCCAATCTCCAAACAACAATGAACACCTTCACCCCAGAACAGATTAAGATTCTCCAAGATCAAGGTTTCTTCCTACAAAAACCAATTGGATTGGTTGAGGATTACACCTCTGATGACGAATCAGATTCCGACTCGGGATGCGAATCACCGCAAGTCAAGCGTCGCCCTGGTCGTCCAAAGAAAGTTCGATCTCCTGAAGAAATCGCTGCTCGTGAAGCGTCGAAAGCTCGTGGGAAAGGACGTCCAAAGATTGAGCGAACACCAGAACAACTTGCCGATATAGTCGCAGCGATTGCGGCTAAAGAAGCACGAGCAAAGGATAGACTCGCCAAGAAAGTTGAACGAGACGCTGCTGACGCACTGAAGAATCAACTTCGTTTAGAACGACAAGCTAAATCCGAGCAAAAAGCAATCCAACAGGCTGAAAGAGCGATTGTTGCTAAGGAAAAACGCACCGAAATCTACAACACTATGATCGCTAAAGCCGAAGCCTACAAAGCTAAATGGAGTCTCTAAATAATAATCCCATAAAATCCAAAACAACATAAATCCCATAAAATCCAAAAACAACATAAAATCCCATAAAATCCAAAAACATTACATTCCGATAATCAACAAAGAATGAATTCTATATTGATTGGAATATATAAATGAATACATAATCAAAATACAAAATCCAAAAAGAACGCATTTATAAATATACTTATTTTTTATTGTCTATAGATACTATAGTTTACTATATTATAAAATTGATTTTGTAATATTTTTATATTATTAAGTATAATCTAAACATCATGTTCGCACAATCCACTCACCAAATGACTCTTCGTAGCACAACCCAACAACCAAAAATAAAAAAATCTAATACACCAAAGGATCATCCAAAATCATGGAGACCACATACCCATTATGGTCAATGTGGTCAATCATGTCCATGTTGTAGGGCTATCTTAGGAGATGAATGGGGTGCTTGTTCTATTTGTATCCATTAACATAACATAATAGTATAGAATAGACTTATTTTTTATTGTCTATAGATAATGTAGGTTACCTATATTATAAAATTGATTTGTATTATTTTATATTATTAAGTATAATCCAAACATCATGTCTACATCACAATCCACACACCATATGACTCTTCGTAGTAAAAAACAACAACCAATAAAAAAATCTAATATACAAAATGATCATCCAAAATCATGTAAACCATATACTCATTGTGGTCAATGGTCCAGTGTGTTGCTAACTGCTTACAGTGAGCACTTCCAACACGACGCTTGGACCGGTTTGATCTATGTTGTAGGACTATCTTAGGGGCACACTTGTTCTATTTGTATAAATTAATATAAATTATAATAGTAGTATAGAATTTTTTTTATTTAAACATAAAATTGAAATAAAAATTATTTTAAGGTGTTAGTATAACTACTATCTAATTGAACTATGACATCAATCCAACAGAAAATCGCAAGAAATATAGCAAAAAATGTTATATCTGAAGTGTTAGATAGTTTTAATTCTATTCCATATATAAATAAAATAGATGAGGATGAATACGTTACTTGTGAAAATTGTGGAAATTGTTGGGATGGATTTGCGCAATGTTCGTGTTTGGGAATAAGTATTAGTGATGATGAAGATACTATTGAATTAACAAAACTGGAAAAAAGATGCTAAAAAGAGACAACGAATTGAACATGAAAGAGTATGGGGTGGATATTGGTGGGATTGTCCAAAATGTAATAATTATAAGATTCATTCGTGTAATAGTGAAAAAGCTGGTATATGCTTGGAATGTTATGATGGTGGTGAAACTAGTGATGACACTAGTGATGAAGATACAGACTATTCAAGTGATGAAGAATAATAATATTAAACATAATGTATTAGTTTAGAATTTTTTAGTTTGAATATAAAATTGATTTGATATGTTTTTTTATATAGATATAAACTATTATGTTAGTTCAAGATGTTTTCTGTCTACTCCTCCCAGTTATCAGTTCCTTTGATACAACTATCCATAAATGGATTAGAAGTCCACGATTAAATAAACCTAAAGGTGTTTTAAATTATATAGTTAACTATTTGAAACAATTTGACGATATTATAGTATTACAAAAACTTCAAAAATTTGGAAAACATGAAACAGAAATATGTACTATCATTTCCATTAAAATATCAGATTTAGATAAAAAAAATAAAATAATTAGTTTAATGGAGGGTGAACTAAAACCTATACCAAAAGAAAAATGTTGTGTATGCAAACAAATAAAATGTTTAGATATAGATTTTTGCGATAAAAAGAAAACTAATTGGGAAGGTATTTAATATTTAATATTAGAAAATAAAATTGATTAATATTTTTTATTTATTAAGTAAATAACTATACTATGATAAAATGTGATTGTTCGAAAGATTCATGGGGATGTTCCAAATGTGTTTCTAGTGATGAATATACTTCTAGTGAAAATATTGGAAAAGTTCTTGTAGACGAATGTTCATGTGTAAATTGTATGTGTGGAAAAATGAAATGTTGGATTTGTGGAAAGGGTGATGTCCCTATAGATTATGAACCATGTATATTTCATGGAGAATGTAAAGCAAATTTAGAAGGATGTTATAAGTCAACGATTGAAGAAATAAAAGAAAATGGGAAAAAAAAACGTATATATATTGGACCATTTGAAACATGTGAAATAGTTGGAACAGTATGTTCGCATTGTCGCCAACAACCCGAATTTGTTAATATATTTATAAATGGATTAAAATAGTTAATAGTAAACACGATTACATTTAATTTTATTTATTTTATTTGTTTATCTTTTTTTTTTTTCAATAGGACCCTCATGTAAATTCTTTTAAATGTAAATAAATTGTCTATAGATGATTTGTCGAATCCACTGTTAGTGGAAAACATTCAAGCATGTCCGACTTAATTAATGTTAAAATATTATCATAATATTTCGATATGGCTATAACAATAAAATGAGATTGGAAAAGAAACATGGATTAATATTATGAATTCATTTACATTATGATCACTAAAAATAATAAATTATTAAAAATTGAAAAGAAACAGCATTATAATTAATGATAAAATGCCTTTCGGACGAAGTGAACGCCCAAGTTATATAGAAATAAACGGGTTGATTTATATTGAAAAGGACCTTAATGATTTGATGGAAGGTGCAACCTTATCACATCTTTATGTTGAAAATAGAAACATAGAAGGGTTATATACATTAAAAAAAGAAGCACTATTGAATATAGACATTGATGGTGAAACTGCATTGCATTATGCCGTTGTTAATGATGATTTAGAAATTTGTAAAATACTAATTAACCAGAATAAAGATATTGTAAATATAAAAGATATTGATAATAAAACTGCTTATGATTGGGCAATGTCATACAATGAAGAATATAATAGTCATACTTCTGTTTGTGAGTTTTTAAAGAATTATTCTTAAACAGATTTAAATAATATTTCATATAGTTAAAAAATACTTGATGTAAGTAATACTTCAGTTAAATTGACCATCCTGATTTACATAATCAACTACAAATAGTCTCACGAAAAGTTTTTGTAATAGTTGAATAAAAAATAATTCTATACTAACTAATACTATATTTAATACTTTAACACTTAACATTTATTTATAATAAACCACAATCTATTTAAGAATTGACTAACACATCGTCCACTATCCGTTTTACCTGATGGAAAGAAGAGTTCTTGTTTCAATTTAGGATTAAATCCATTTTTTTTTCGAACTTCTTCCATTTCGCCTGAATTGTAAATATGTTCGACAATATCTTGCCATTTCAATCCGCCTTGGTTTTGGGGAATCATTGGATCTCCCAATTCGTAAAGTTTAAAGTAATCGTTTTTATCCTTACTCAACCAAGACATAAAGGAACTCTTTTTACGAACTCCTTGTTGGTTAGTAAAAATCGGTTCGGTTCCTTTAGAACCTAATGTCAACCTTTCAGATCCTCTAAACATAAGTCCATCTCCAGAAAGTCGTGTTCGTGTATATTTTTGTGCCGAAGCTTGTTTAAAACACCATACTTGATTGTATTTCAGTGCTTTCATTTTTTCTTGGAACTCTATAAATTGTCCATCAGGTCCTATTGTAGGCAATACAACTCTTTTACGAACTATAAATTTAATTTTTTTTTTTCTTTGTGGTTTTTCCAATCTATTTATAGCTTTTTGAACTACATCCAACAATGATGAATTAGTAGTAACGGTGATGATGCAGTTGGGTTCGGTTTCTTGAGACATAATCGGTGATGATTTATTATCTTATAGATGCTAAATACAAAATCAATTTTATAGTATAGTATTAAAAATGATAGTATAGTATCAAAATATCTATAGTATAGTTTGAGAATAATATTTAAACATATTGTAATGTTTCTTTAAATCAGGTAAATTTTTATCTTTAAATGTTTCATATTCTAAAATAATTCCACCACATTGAATAACTGCTTCTATATTTTGTTTGTCTGTATTATATAAATTTTTATAGTGTATTTGTATGCTCCAAAGACCATCACCATTCCATCCTTGTTCAATATTTGAATATGTATGTATGGGAATAAGTGGTTCGTCATCTCTATCATAATAACATGTATATTCTGCCATAGCTATGAATTTACCTCCATAAGATTTAGATGTAAGAAACCAAAGTATATCACCTTTCTGTATTTTATTAACGATTGTTTTTATAGATCCACCACTTCCTCGTTTAACACCCCAAAAGGGAAATTTACTATTTCTAAAATTTTCACCATTTTGAACTCTAATTATCCAGTGTTGTTGTTTAGAAATGGGGAGAACTTTATTCATATTAGAATATGATAGTATCTTTATTATGTAAATTACTAATCATTAAATAAATCAATTTTATAAATTAAATTCAGTTATAATTTTTTCACTTTTTTAGTTTTTTTTAAACTAAATTCTTTACATATTTTTTCTATCAATATCTGTTCAGATTGTGTTATATTATAATATCTATAAATATCTTTATTTGTTGGATTACTAGGTAAATTGGGTATCTGAATAAGATTTATAATTTTATGATCATTTTTGTTTCTAGGAGGAGGGGAATATTGTGTTAATTTTAAAATTGCCAGTATTAATTTAGAACTTAAAAAATTAATGTATTTAGTAACATTTTTTTGTGATGTATCATCTAATAATTGATACATAGTAAATGTTGTAGTTGCTATTGGTTTTTTGTAAAATACGGGATATAAATAACCAATTGGATTTGAGCCATTAAAAGTACATACTATTTTAGGTTTTTTATAATAATCTTTCACTCTACTATTTATATCTTTATTATATACTTCTATATATTTTCCATCTTTATGATAAAACGCAAATGGAATTCCAATCTTAGAATTAGTTAACATTTTTTTATTAGCATCTAATGTTCCATCATATTTTAAACTATAATTATTATTTTTATTATATTTTTTGAATAACTTTGATAATATACTAACTATGTCTTTATTCATTATTGAAGGTAAAAAATTTGTTTTAGAACTATTTACAAAATTATTCAAATTGATAGAATATCCAATAGAATTAATAGTGTTAAAACTTGAATCTATTATTGTATTTATTTTTTTTTGTTTCGTGTATATATAATAATCTATAGGAGGAAAGTTATCTATTATTCTATCTGTTAAATTTATATAATATAGTGAACCTTCATTTATAAAATTTAATAATATTCTACCAATATTTTTTGATTTTTCTAAATTATAAGGTTTCCTCCATCCTTTAGGTGTAATAAATAATAAATAACCATTTACTTCTAATAAACTCATTGATGAATCTATAAATTTGGGCCATAATGGTTGTCTAGACCCAGTTGTTCTTCCGGTTCCACCCTCATTATAAGGAGGATTTCCAATTATAATATTAAATTTTTTATTAATTTTGCTAGACCATTCTAAAAAATTTTTATTATAAATATTTGGTTTAGATTTACTATCAAGTATATTAAATATTCTTTTGCTAATTTTAACATTTGAATAATTAAGTTCTACCATAAATAACATTTTTTCTATAATATGTTTACTTCTCTTTCTAGCATTGGTTAATCCTTTTACATTTTTTAATCCTTCCATTAATTTGTAATAAATAATAATAGGAAAATTGCCTATTCCATTTGCAGGATCAAGCCATGTTAATTTAGGATTAGACCAAACATTTTTTGGTAATTTATCTAACATTTCTATAATTAATTCAATATTAGTAAATACTTCTCCAAATAAATGTTTTTCTTTTTCTTTAACATTTAAATATTTTGTTATAGTTTTAAAAATATTTTTATCTATCTTAAGATCATTTATATTATATATATTTTTTTTTTTACTTACCATATATATTATAATTTAAAATTATTTTATCCAATTTTATTTATTTAATATATTAAATTTACTATTTTTTTATTATAAAATTACTATGAAATTATTATGAAATATAATTAATCTGTAAAATAAAAAATAATCACATTTATACTAATTTATCAATTGCTGCATTTACTATACCAATTTGTGTTTGAATACTTTTAGCTAATTCTAACATTTCTAATTGTTGTTTTTCTAATTCAATAATTGTTTCTTCAAGATTTTTATCAATCAATGAATTAGAAATAGGTTCCATTGATTTTCCACATATCATATCACTAAACTCCTCGCATATCGTTGTTTCTACTACCCAAAATGAATTATCATCCCATGTTGGAACATGGGTTATGTCAGTTAATTTAAATCCACCTTCAACAGCTTTTGTATCCACCATTGAAGACACATATTTAATAAATTCATCCATATTCATTATAGATTTTTCTTTAAATATTTCAAGGATGACTCTATTTGTAAGACAATCTATTGGACCATCACTTCCTATAAAATCATAATGAGAATCAGTTATTTTATTTATTGAAATATGTGGTTTACACATTATATTATGTTCTTTAATACTTTGTTTATCACCAAATGAATTTATATTTTGTAAATCTCCATTTATTGTACTACCATAATTTTCCATTGGATAGCAACCTTCAGCTAAAGATTTAATATTATTTTCACGACCTCTAATACTTTGTGGACCGCCATTATATAAGGTATTATTTTTAAAACATATAGGGGCACATTCATAGAATTGTTTCATTGTGTCTATATTATGTGATACCTTATATTTTCCATCAACCATTTCTATATTATAAGGATTAATTGGTGAATATCCCATCCATGGTACTTTAAAATTATTCATATGGTTAAATCTTCCTAAAATAATTGGAGATGGTTTCACACCTTTATCTAAACAATGATTATAATAATCTTCTACTGATTGTATATTATCACAATTATGTTCTTCACTAAGTTCTTCTATTTTTCCATCCATTGAAATCTTAAAATAAGGACTATCACCAACATTATAACTCAATGAATATAGAGACCCATCTACCTCATCTATAATTTTATGAACCAATGTGAATGTAGTTCCACCTTTATTAAATAGAGAGGTTTCATCATCTTCACTAAGGATAATATTATTAACATGTTCAAACATTTTTGTTACTATTGTTTTTATTGATTCTAGGTCTTTTTCTTTAATTTTAGATATAATAAATTGTTCTAAGTCAGCTATATAGGTAAGCATGTATTCATGTATTTTATATGATATAATTTTACCTGCTTCTTTTGGTCCATGACCATCCGCCAAAGAAAGAAGTAATTGGGTGTCTGATTTAAATATACCAAGTGAGTCTTGTCCAAACCCATAAATGTGTATAGGGTCTTTATTTATTATATGTGGTATCCTTGTTATACGTTTTTCACATCCACCGCCACCTATATTAAATGTGTATATTTTTCCTCCAGCTTTCAATGTGTGTTCAAATGTAATAGACATGTTTACTATATTAAACAAAAAAAAAATAAGTTCAATTTTAAAGATTAATATATTTATATTTCTATAGATAATCTAATATATGACTTGTTAAATAAATTCTAAATAATTATAATGTCTATTCTAATATCGTTCTTTAATTTGAAGATGTCCATCAATTCTACACTTAATTTTGTCCACAATATGATACATAACATCTTCACGATGTTTCGCGTCTTTCTTCAATTGATACCAAAACTCCTCAGGAATACTCATTTGAACCGGGCATTTTTCTAGTCTCATCATAGCTGTTTCGTAATGGGCGTCCTCATCAATTTCAGATTCATCATATTCTTCGATAGAGGCAACACCTTCATGATGAATACACGCACCATAGAGAACATCACCATTTACAGAAAGTCCTTTGAAGCATATGAAGATAGTTCGTTGGGTGAAAGGCATACCTTCTCCATGAGATTCTTTATCAATGTAGCTATATTTAATACACTTAATATTTCGCAATCCATAAGTGCGAGGAGCAACTTTGTGTTTTAAAACTAATGGATCATATTCACTACTATCTGACATCATCTCTACTGAACTGAGAGATTCTGTGTCATTAGTTCGTGAAATGGGATGTCTTGTTCCGACACATCCCATACCTTGACACATTTCACGACGAATTTGTTTCAGCATATCATCATAGGAAAGATAATTTCCTATATTAGTTTGAACTGGGCGAATTTTAAATCTGCGATTTGTAGTATGTTCGTGACCGTTGATTTGTTCCTCGCTTATATCTTTTATTGGAGAAGACGATTTCAACACACTGGCAGCATATTGAATTTGTCCAATTGATGGAAAATAGAGATAAGAAACACATATGTATCGCGTACCATCTTTTATCCAAAGGCAATCTTCGCTGATAATGCTCTTAGTGGTGTGAAAGGTTGTGAAAGGCATTGTTTAGTAACAATTATACTAAAATTATACTTAAATAAAATAAATCAATTTTTTCAATTTCAATATAAAGGCATTGCTTGTTCTAATAGTAAATAAAAATGTATTACGATGATAGAGATGATGATATTGACGAATACCATAAAGATATTAATTTAATTTATTTAATTCTATTTACTATAATTTGTTTAATATTATTTATTATTATTATCTAATTCTATATATTTATATAACACTTTAGGATATTCTAATATTATAATTATCAGTTTCTCCACATTAACATTTAGGATTAGTATTCATCTTGTGTTAAAATAAAAATAAAAGAAAAATTTACTATTGTATTAACTATATTTACTATCCAATACTTAATACTAATAAAAAAGGTTTATTTATTTAATATAATCTATTATAATCTATTCTTTAACAATTTACCATCACCCAACTTTCCTAATTCTTCATTTGTATCCATATCATAAAGTGTTCCATCTTCATCCTTGTAGTATGATTCTCCATCAATGACAACTTCTTCAACTTCAACGTCAACACCATCAGTTTCAGGTTCTGGTTCTGGTTCTGGTTCAGTAATCGTTTCTATCAATTTTCTAATTTCCAAGAACTTCGCACCCTTCTTATGCTTGCAGACTTTAGTGTGTTGGTCACGCTTACTAGCACTTCGATATATTTTCCTACAACCTTCAGTCACCATTGTTTTACAATCAACACCATTTGACCGACCACAATAGAAATTCTTCAACAACCCTTCACTCGACTCATATGACTCTCGGCGCTTCTTAGTTGTTTCATTACCACCACTAACACGGGAGAGCTTTGAATTGAGTGAATCGATATTCTTTTGGATTGGAACATTAACACTCCCATCCTGATCATTTTCCCATTCATCAATAGATTCACCTGCTCTTGGCATTGTTGTTTGGAAGTGTTGGAATTCGGTGTTGTTTGTAAGTGTTTGTACTATACTACACGTGTAAAAAATAAAATCAATTTTATAGTATAGATATAAATTGACTATAGTAAAATATTGAAATAAAAATAATTTCTATAGAAACTATAAATAAAAATAAGACTATTCTATCAATGCGTTCTTTTTGGATTTTATGGGATTTATGTTGTTTTTGGATTTTATGGGTTAATGTGATTATAATCTAATGTGGAGTATGAATGCTTGGAGATGTATCCATCTCATGGAGAAGACCAATCATCTCTTCATTGTCCTTGGTCAACTGTTCATTCTTAGCCTTCAACTCTTTCTCACTTCGTCCCATAGAAAGACTCAGAAGAGAATGAACTTTAAGCGAAGCAAACAAGACATCTCGTTCATTACCTTCAATCAAGAAGTATGGAACTGGGAGGTTTTTCGATGTGTCAGCTTTCATGGCCTGAATATTCACACCGAATTCTTTCTGAAGCGATTGAATACATTTCCCTTTAGAACCAATAACCATGGAACTGTGATTTCCAACAAATGGAACAGTGTATGAAAATGGAGCAGAAGATGAAGTGTTGGAATTCATGTTGATTATTTACTTGGTTGTATGGATTGAATTTAGTAATATGAAGTTGTGATTGTGAGTTGTGAGTTGTAGAATTCGGTGTTGTTTGTGAGTTGTGTGTACTATACTATACTTGTTGAAAACAAAATCAATTTTATAGTATAGAATAAAAATGAACCTATATAGAAATAAAAATACTATACTTTCTATGAAAACTATCTATACTATAAAATTGATTTTGTTTTCAACAAGTATAGTATAGTACACACAACTCAAACCGACTTACAAACAACTACAAACAACTCACAAACAACACCGAATTCTACAAGTTTATCAACTCTACAAGTTAATCAACTTCTTCATTTCCATAATGTCTGATATTGCTACTCTTATGTCACAATACCAAGATGAAGCTGGCAACCTGACGATTCCAACAGAGCAGTTTATTGCTTTGATGGAATCCCAAAAATCTAATGATGAAGTTGAAAAACCTAAGAAGCGAAAGACTAAGAAAACGAAGGATCCTAATGCGCCGAAGCGAGCAAAGAGTGCTTATCTTCGGTGGTGTCAAGAAAATCGGTCACAAATTAAGGAATCTCTCGGTGAAGGACATAAACCAACTGAAGTGATGAGAGAAGCTGGAAAGCTTTGGAAGGCATTGGATGCTTCGGAAAAAACCCCTTTCGAAGAAGCATTTAAAGTTGACCAAGCAAGATACAAAGCCGAGATGGCAGAGTATAAGCCAGTTGCTTCAGTTGATTCCTACAGTGCCGAAGACTATCCTGAAGCACCAGAAGGATGGAGTGGCCCATATCAACTCAAATACCTTTGGAAACACGCTGGACCTGATGGAAAAGCTATGCGTTTCAAAGATTTTGAAGAAGCAATCAAAGTAGCTGCTACAATTGACGATTGTAAAGGCATTACTAAGACATCGCGATGGTATGAACTTCGAAAAGGTCCTGACTTGATGTCTGTTCCACAAGGAAAAGAAAATTCTGGATTGGCATCTTGGATGAAGGGGTCACCATCTGAACCAGTTGTTATGACACCAACAATTAAGGAAGTGGAAGAACAGGAGGAATTGCCTGTGGAAGAGGAAGAGGAAGAGGAAAAGATTGAACCAGTAAAAAAAGCAAAAACAAAAAAATCGGTTATGAAAAAGGTTAAAGTGGAAGAACCAGAACCTGAACCAGAACCAGAACCAGAACCAGAACCAGAACCAGAACATGAATCTGACGCTGACGCTGAATCTGAGGCTGAAGTTGAAGAAGTTGTAATTGACGGAGAAACATACTACAAGGATGAAGATGGAACACTTTATGATCCAGAGACAAGTGAAGAATTAGGAAAGTTGGTTGATGGTAAAATTGTTAAAGAATAGAATAATAGATTATAATAGATTATATTAAATTAAATAAATAAACCTTTTTTTATTCAATATAGAGTTTCAACTTGAAGAGTGTTTACGATCATTATAATCATAGCGAATATAACTTACTATGAAGATAATTAATAATATAAATAATAGAAAAAGTAGAATTAATTAAGGGTGGAATAAATAAAATATAATATTATATTATAATGAAGAAATCTAAAGTTAAAAATAAAGTTAAAGTTAAATCGAAAAATAAAGTTAAATCGAAAAATAAAGTTAAATCGAAAAATAAATCTTTAAAAAAAAAATGTTTTAAAATATATAATCCATATCATGAAGCATTAGTATATGAAAAAATTGGTCCAGGTGGAGGTAGAAGACCTATGAAAAATGTAGATAAAAAATGGGACGAATTTATTAACTATGTTAATAAAGAAGGTTATGGCTGTATAAAATATCCAGGTGGATTAGAAAATGAAAAATATGTAGGGAAAATGATTGAAAAAAAAGTATAAATTAATGTTCTAAAAATAATGATACCATTATCACATTCTTACAACTATTCTATGGGGGCAAGAAAAGTACAGGGACTTGTCGAGTGGTATCTTCTCACGAACATCTTCAAAGACATATTGGAAACATTAAATATAATTGAATTAGGTAAATCGTTAACATTCATAATGAAAGATTATAGTTGATAGATGTAAAGTATTAAAGTAATTCCATAATGGTATCTTGTAAATCTTCTAATTGAGGTGGGACTAATTTAGAATAATCAATAATTTTACTTTTATCCCCATATGTTTGTGGTTGAAGTCCATTTACACTTATAGGCGTAGGCCAATGACTTGTTGTCCTTCGATCATAAAAATATTTAAGTCTTTTTGTTTTCATAGATTCTGTATTTTTTTTATGTGAATCTGGTAAATAACATACATATTGAACTAATCGTTCTTCTGAGTTAGGTTCTCCATATTGATTTTGATGAAATGTTCTTGAATCCCATAATACTAACGCGCCAGCTGGTATATTTAATACTCTTTTTAATGAACTCATGGAATCTAATGTTTCTTTATCTATGAGATGCCAATTTTTAGAACTCTTAATACCCTTAGATTTAAAATGTAAATTATGCATTAGATGACTTGTTTCATACACAACTAATGTTCTTTCTTTATTACTTGTTAATGCCACTAATCCTTGATAACATTCAAGACCGTCTCTATTTGGTGCCTGGTCTGTATGTGTCCATAATTTATCTATTTTAGATGTGTCTTTACTAATATAACACGACCCATCAAAACTACTAATTAATTTGTCACAATTCCATAAATATTTAAAAATTGCTTGAACTTTTGGATTAGTTCTAATTTTCCAAGCAAATCTTTGTTGACCGACTTCCCAAAATTTATAAATACCATGTGGATCAACAGAATTATGAAATTTATCATGATCTTTAATAGTCCCTCGCCACAACTTATGTAAATTTTTATATTCATCTATTTCATCATTATTTAATACTCCTGGAATAATAACGTAACCTTTAGTTTTTAATTCACATTTAATAGTTTCATTATCCATAATTTAAATATTAAATATTAAATAAAATATAAATCAAATTTATATTTTAAATAAAATAAAAATAAAATAAACCCCTAGAGGGATTCGAACCCTCAATCTTCTGATTAGAAGTCAGACGCCTTAGCCGTTTGGCCATAGGGGCATTATGGGTATCATTTAATGTCTGATCCAACGACAACGCTCCCAGAAGGACTTGAACCTTCGGTCTTCCGATTACTATAGTTGTTTCACTTAACAGTCGGACGCTTTAACCATCTAAGCTATGGGAGCAAATATTGTATAGTATACTATGATACTACTAGGAATAAATCCTATATCTGTTGAACTGGACTTGAACCAGCGACCACAGGAATTTTATTTTCATCTACAATCCCATGCTCTACCAACTGAGCTACCAACAGTAAATAAATATTATTCTTAATTTAATTTTGTATTGTATTATGATCATGTATAATTTGATCGAACGAAATGCGAGACATTAGGGTGTCATTTATTGTCTGACCCAACGACATAACCCCTTATGGGACTTGAACCCATGGCCCTCAGATTAAAAGTCTGATGCTCTACCGACTGAGCTAAAGGGGCTTAAATGTATGATAATCTTTATAAAATATACAACGCTATATGCCTATAATCTTTATATAAAATATACAACGATGAATACAATATTATTATAATTTTTTATTTATAAAATATAAACTTAATAAATTATTTTATCTATAATACTATACACTATTATATAGTATCATAATGTTAAGTAGTTTATTTTATCACATATTATTTAAACATATAAAGAATTTAATTGAATAATAATCCTAATAATACACTTAATAAAACAGTATCATACCATCTGGCTTTACCTAAACTAGGAACAAGTCTTTTTAAAACATTATTCCATATCCACGGCCCAACAAGAAGATTAATAACTAATACAATTAGTAAAGCAACTATAAGAGAGACTAAACTAATTTTACTTTTTTTAGATTCATTTAAATCCACAGAATTATTACTATTAATAGCATTTTCTACAACATTAGATATTTTATTGGCACCAAACATTTTATAATATATATATAGAAAAAAAAAATAGTAATATTATATGTATTTAAATATTTTAATAATTCTATTAATATTAATTACTTATTTAATAACTCCTATTAAATTTAGTGGAAGAAAAATAATTTACACATTAAATTATAATACTACTTTATTCTATTTATTTAATATAATTATATTAATAGAATTATTTCAACTTTATTCTAAAGTAGTATTATTTAAATACTGGATAATTATTCCATCTTTATTATGCTATATAATTTTAGATATAATGAATCAACCTATAGAAATTGATAATGGACGACTTAATATTCCTCCAAAATATTTATCTAAATCTATAATAACACATATACTATTAATCATTTTATTAGGATATAACATTATACTATCAGAATATAATTATTTAGGACTTATAAATATAATATTAATATTTATATTACTTATACTACAATTTAAATATAAATCATGCTATTATGAATTACCTAATAGTTGGAATAGATTATAACTTAATTTTATCTAATTTATCATTCATTAATTTAAAATCTTGTAATTCATAAGATTCAAAAATATCAAATTTACTATTTATTTTATATAAAATATCATTAACATTAATTTTATATAAAATAAATTGAGATTCTAAAATAGATAAATGAATATACAGAAAACTGTATCCAATCATAAATAGTATTAATAAATATATATAAACAAACATTTTATAGAATATAGTAGAATATCTTTAAATAAATTATATTTTTTCATTTGAATTTTGTAATATATCCTCAAGTTCATTATAAATATTTTTATTCATAGCGCTATTAAATATATCTTCTTTTGTTTCTATAATAGTAGTAGAATTTATATGTTTATTATTAATATAATCAACCATTCTATCTTTTAAATTAATACGTTCATGTGATAGAACATCTTTATTATTATTTTCATTCATTAAAGCTAGTAAATTTTTTTTTTTAAACATATATGGTAATTCAGAAGGTTCTATAAGATTAAATTTTTTAGAACACATTAATATTTCAGGAATATTAAGAACAATATTTAATTTAGCATTCAATTCTCTATAAATTTTTTTTGTTTTTAATGGAACTGATTTATTAGATGGATAGATACATATACCATTAGAGTTTTTAATTTTAAGAGATCTTCTAATCATATAGGAAACATGTGTTTGTTTAATTAAATCATCATTATTATCTTTTATAAACCAATATAATCGTTTGTTCAATTTGGATTTTTCTCGAATACAATATTTACCAACATAAGAAATAGTTATATCTTCTTTAGATTTTAACATATCTTGAAGTATATCATTACTTAAATCTTCTAAATTATGTGGAAAAATATGACTTTGTAAAATCCGTAAATCACTCTTTCGTTGTTCTAAAATACAGTCTCTAAAACTTTCTATTAATATATTATATTTGTTATATCGGTCTTCATCGCTCATTTTTAAATTATTTATTATTTCCCAAATTAAATATATATCTTTCCAATAACCTATTTCTTTAAATAAATTCACCATTTTAATACATGTATATGGAAATAATTCGTATAATTCCAGAAAATATTTATAACTTAATAGTTTTTCTTGTCCACCTTCTCTAACATGTCTTTTATATAACCATATTTTAAAAATATCTTTTAATTCATATGGAGTCTCTCCATCTATTTCATCTATCATTTTTTTAATTAAATCAGAAATAACTTCATTGGAACTATTTTTAGTTAAAGAAAAAAAACTTTCTAATCTATAAAACATTATAATAGTAATATATTTTTTCTTTATATGAATTTTTAGACATTAAGTTGTAAATGTTTATATTTACAATTACATCTCTTACAATTATTAAATATATTATCTCTACATATTGTATTAAAATTTATGTCTTTACTAAAACAATAATACCTTACCATCTGTATAGGATTTGTAGCAATCATAGTAACAATTTTGCTACCTCTTACATAGTATACTAGTAGATTCTTAACATCTAAATATTTAGTACATCCATTTTCAGTAGTATATATAGGCATTTTTTTTATATCCTCAATATCAATAGTTTGTTTTGTTATATCTCTTTGTTTACACCTTTCTTTCGCATGCGATGTATATTTCATGTTCTTCATAGTGTAATTACTTCATTAAGTAAATAAATTATTTAATCAATTTTATTGATTTTATAATTATAAATTAGGAACATAATAGGAATTGAACCCATTTAATCTACCAATATTAGATTATGTTCTATAATAGTCTTTTCCTATAAGTCAATATGGTTAAAACCATATACCTATCAAATATGATAGTTCACACTCTTCCTCTTTACTATAATTCACTTTATCTATGCTTCTCTATTATCTTAAAATAATATACGCTATATTTACGACTCTATCTATTACAAATCACCTTAAAGAAAAGCAACCATTTCCTATGGAAATGACCGACTATTCTTTTATTACTAATTATTATAAATCCATTATTTACTATTACTTTATCCAACCTATATGAGTAAGTAATTTCAATTTCGTTACTTACTCTTACTTTATCCAACCAATATGAGTCAGTTAATCTGCTCTATATTTCCCAAAATTTTTATGATGTATATTATCATAATTTTTATTTTATCTTTTAATAAACTTTTTTTTTATTTAAAAATAAAATTCCATTGTGAATATTCATTATCAATATTCATTAATCCAAAATCTATCAACTATCAACTATCATTAATTGCGGTGTAAATACTTAATTATCAGTATTTAAAGCCTCTGGAGAGATTCGAACTCTCGACCTTTGGTTTACAAGACCAACGCTCTAACCAACTGAGCTACAAAGACATATGAGTTTGCTGGGAATTGAACCCAGATCTAATGTTTGGAAAACATTAATCATAACCATTAGACTACAAACCCTAATAGCAGAAAGAGGTTTCGATCCTCCGACCTTTGGGTTATGGGCCCAACGCGCTTCCACTGCGCCATTCTGCTAAATATTAATAGATTTAAATCTTTAAGTAATTTTAAAATTGATTTATTTATACTTATTAAAAATAAGTTAATTACCATGGATCATCTAGACAAGATACAATTACTATTATTACAAAAGGTCGAAAGATTTTGTAGTTCTCAAGGAATTACATTAAAACTTGATGATCTAGTTAAACATATTAATATTACTCCCAAAGAGGTTCTAGATTTAATAGATAAACCTAAACCTAAAAAAAAAATACTTAAACCAAAAAAATCCACTAAAAAATTAATCCTTAAACCTAAAATTAAAAAAAAAACAAATGAGGATTACGACATATTTACTAAAATTTGCGATACACATAAGTTACAATATTTTCAATTTCATGATGAACATAATTGGGTTGGACCAGCAATAAACATAAAAAGTTCAAAGTTTGCTGAAATAAGTATACATTTTAAATCTCTAAAAACAATTAAAATTACTGGCACTAATTTCTACATTATTCGCCCAAGTGTTAGTCTTAAAGATGACCATATTCATTATCCTGATATTATTGATGGTTGTAAATTAGAACCAAATTCTTTAATAGGTAATAACTCTGATACTGAAATTTATGATCTAACAACTGAGGATGATGAAATAGAATTAGAAGAATGGAAACACGAAGCAACTAATACTAAATATATGATTGATCTAGCTACAAATACTTTATATAGTTTTCACACAAACGAACCTATAGGCAAAAAAATTAATGAATTTACAATTGATTTTAATTTGAATTAAATTTAATTAAAATTGATTTATTTATAACTTTCTTTTTTATTTAACAATTATGAATGACATAATTATTGATGATATTAAAAATATGATTAAATCATTACATAATAATTATAATTCTAAATATAGTTTAGAATTTTTATATGAAAGATATATTCCTAATATAAGCATAGAAAAAAAATCTGAGAAAAGTATAAAAAAAAGAATTAATTTAAAAAAAAAAAATAAAATTCCTGAATTAAAATATAGATGTATTGCGAGATGTTGGGGTGGTGAAAAATCAGTGTCTTATAATCCAATAACTAAAAAATGGTCATATGGATATCAATGTTCTAGACATAAATCAATAGACAGATTCTGTTTAACTCATTATAAACAATTTAAATCTTCTATAGGTTTAACACATGGTATATTTAGTGATGACCCTCCACACCCTCATTATCTTAAATATAAACATAAAATTGAATCAAAATTTCTTGTTAAATCTTAAGTACAAACAAAATGATTAGTTATACACACCTAGATAAGACACACGATATGTCTACACTTTATAATAATTGGTTAGTCCAAAATTTTAATCAATCAATTAATACTAATATTTTTCAACCTATTTATGAAGATGATATGGATATTATTCATGATCCAGATCCATATGATTATATGATGGAATCGTTTGAATATACAAATGCGTTTGATGATGAAATGTTTAATGAACCACCTAATATTGAATTATATGATCATGATGAAGATGACTACGATAAATTTGATAGTTATGAATACGCTAGAAATGTTTAAGTTAATTAAGTATAATATAAAATTGAATTCAAGATTTATCTATTTTTTTATTTATTCATCTACAATGTCCAATTGTTCTATTTGTCTTGAAACCAACAAAGATCCATTCCAATCTAAATGTTCTCATACCTTTTGTAATAAATGTATTATGGAATGGATTACACAACATGACGATTGTCCATTATGTAGGAATCCTATATCTGATACACCAACAATAAATAATTATGATGAAGATGAGGAGGAAGAACCCAGAGATTATTATATTATAAATATAAATCATAAAACATTAACAAAAGAAGAAACATTAGCAGTTGATAATAGAGTGGATGATTTTATAGAAACCTTAGATAAACCATTGTCTATTTACCAATGGAAAGAATCAAATGAAGGCTCATGGTATACTGCGATAAGAAAACAAACATATTGTATAGATATGAAAATAGATCTTATTCCATCCTATTTGGGATCCAGTTCAACGTTTGATAACTATTATAATATTTACGTTAATTTACATAAACGAGAATTTTACAATACCAAACAAAATAAATATAAAAAAAAACAATTTAAACTGACTAATTCTAAAAAATCATCTTATTTGTACAGATAACTAAATTGTGGGTGTTTTAAATAATTCATTAGTTTAGTAATATCTTTATTCATTATTTTTATATCCTGTTCTTCTAAATTTACTTTTGGAACCCACATTCCCACATTATTATTAGAATGATATTTACAAACATTGTTTAATGACACTAAAATTTTATGTATATGTTGGCGACTCATTTATTTTTATTAAATGTAATAATATTTATTTAAAATCAAATTTATTACTCTGTATCAGAACTTGATGAATCAGATATAAATAATACAGGTCTACATATTTCACGTTTTTTTTTAGTTTTCTTTTTTTTTTTTTTTTTTTTTTTTTTTTTATTTTTTTTTTTT